>JGI12316J15310_10000064_pt15 | contig 80769 bp, 82 predicted proteins | sample MarCyaLeptolynsp_FD_15310 | JGI IMG/M metagenome (IMG submission 15310) | reverse complement strand
GGTTCGTGCCGGTGCGCATGGAGATCATCCGCGATGCCCTGGCGCCGCTGGCGCCCGCCGCCGAAGGCCGCCGGGTTCTGAATGGGGTGCGGGTCCTGGACATCGGCTGCGGCGGCGGCCTGCTGTCGGAGCCGATGACCCGCCTTGGCGCCACGGTGACCGGCGTGGATGCCGACGCCGCCGGGATCGCCGCGGCCGAGGCCCATGCCGCCGAGATGGGGCTGACGGTCGACTATCGCGCCGCCGCCGCCGAGGATCTCGCGGCCGAGGGCCTCGTATTCGACGCGGTCGTCGCCAGCGAGGTGATCGAGCACGTCGCGGACAAGCCGGCCTTCGTGTCGGCGCTCGGCGCGCTCGTGCGACCCGGCGGCGCGGTGGTGCTGACCACGATCAACCGCACCGCCCGCTCCCACGCCCAGGCGATCGTGGCCGCGGAGTACATCCTGCGCTGGGTGCCGCGCGGCACCCACGACTGGACCCAGTTCCCGAATCCGGACGAACTGACGGCGCTGCTGGAGGAGGCGGGATTCGAGGTCGAGCCGCCGCTCGGCATGGTGTTCGACCCGGTCGACGGCAGCTTCGCGCTCTCGGCCGACGCGCGGGTGAACTACGCCCTGGTGGCGCGGCGCCCCTACTCGTAGCTGCGCTGGTCGTCGATCACCTTGCCGTCGTTCGGCAGGCTGCCGGGCGCGACCATTTCCACGCCGCCGCGCATCTTGGTGACCGACTGCAGGGTCTCGGCGACCGCGCTGGCCAGGCTCTCGTCGCCGCCGACCGTCTCGACCATCAGGGTCATGGTGTCCACGCCCTTCTCGCCGGTGACCGTCAGGCGGGCGCGGCCGATCTCCGGGTGGCGGGCGGCGATCTGGGCGACCTGGGACGGGTGGACGAACATGCCCTTGACCTTGGTCGTCTGGTCGGCCCGGCCCATCCACCCCTTGATCCGCAGGTTCGTGCGACCGCAATCACTCGGGCCGGCCAGCACCGCCGACATGTCACCGGTGGCGAAGCGCACCAGCGGGTAGTGCGGGTTCAGGACGGTGACGACGATCTCGCCGACCTCGCCATCGGGCACCGGGTCGCCGGTGCCGGGGCGCACGATCTCGACGATCGCGTGCTCGTCACAGACCATCCCCTCGCGCGAGCCCGCCTCGTAGGCGATCAGCCCGCAGTCGGCGGTGGCGTAGGCCTGGTTGCAGCGCACGCTCAGGCCCTCGATCTCCGCCCGAAGGCTCGGCGGGAGGGCGCCGCCGGACACCAGCGCATGCTTCAGCGAGGACACGTCCTTGCCGAGCTCCGCCCCCCTCTCCAGCAACGTCTTCAGGAAGGCCGGCGTGCCGAAATAACCCGAGGGTCCCAGCGCCGCGATCGCGTCGATCTGCTGTTCGGTATTGCCGACACCGCCGGGGATCACCGGACAGCCGAGGGCGCCAGCCGCCGCCTGGCCGATCCAGCCGCCCGGCGTCAGGTGGTAGGCGAAGGTGTTGATCACCAGGTCGCCCTTGCGAAACCCGGCGGCGAACAGGGCGCGGGCGAACCGGTAGTAGTCGTCCGCGTGCCCCTCGGGCTCGAAGATCGGCCCGGGTGAGATCAGCACCCGCGCGAGCTCGGAGACCGGGGTGGCGTTGAGGCCGCCAAAGGGGGGCTCCGCCTTCTGCAGGTCGATCAGGTCGGACTTGCGCAGGATCGGCAGGTCGGCAAGCGCCGCGCGGGTGGTGACCGCCTGTGGGTCCACCGCGGCGAGGCTGCGCCCGAAGTAGCTCGTGTTCGCCTTGGCGTGAGCGACATGCGCCGGGAGGGTCTCAGCGAGAGACGCAGCGCGTTCGTCGGCGCTGCGTGCTTCCAGCGCATCGTAGTACTCGGCCATGGGGCCCTCCAGCGGGCAGTCGGGCGCCGGTCAGCCGATCCAGCGCTTGCGGCGACGGTAGTGCTTGACGTCGCGGAAGCTCTGCCGGCCCTCGCCACCGAGGCCCAGATAGAATTCCTTGACGTCCTCGTTGTTGCGGAGCTGCTCGGCCTCGCCTTCCATGACGACGCGCCCGCTCTCGAGGATGTAGCCGAACTTCGCGTATTTCAGCGCGACGTTGGTGTTCTGCTCGGCCAGCAGGATGGTGACACCCTCCTGCTCGTTGATCCGTTTGACGATCTCGAAGATCTGTTCGACCAGCTGCGGCGCCAGGCCCATGGAGGGCTCGTCCAGCAGGATCATCTTCGGCCGGCTCATCAGCGCGCGGCCGATCGCCGTCATCTGCTGCTCGCCGCCTGAGGTATAGCCGGCCAGGCTGTTGCGCCGTTCCTTCAGGCGCGGGAAGTAGCCGTAGACCATCTCCAGATCCTGCTGGATGCCCGCCCGGTCACCGCCGCGGGTGAAGGCGCCGGTCAGCAGGTTCTCCTCGACGGTCAGGTGCTCGAAACAGTGGCGCCCCTCCATCACCTGGATGCAGCCGCGCTTGACCAGCTCGTTCGGGCTCGAGGCCTCGACGCTGACGCCGTCGAACTCGATGCTGCCCTTGGTGACCTCGCCGCGCTCCGTGCCGAGCAGGTTGGAGATCGCCTTGAGGGTCGTGGTCTTGCCCGCCCCGTTGGCGCCCAGGATGGCGACGATGCCGCCCTTGGGAACCTCCAGCGAGATGCCGCGCAACACCAGGATCACGTGGTCGTAGATGACCTCGATGTTGTTGACCTTGAGCAGCGGCGCGTTGGCGCCGGCATGGGCCGCGGGACGGTCGGACTCGGCAACGCTCATCGTTTGGTTCCCTGTCAGGGCGTCGGTTCAGGCCGAAAGTGCGGGAGACGCCGGATCGATCCGGCGTCTCCCTGTTCATCGCGGGCTGCTTACGAGCAGGTGCGCGGGGTGATGTTGTTCTCCTTGGCGAACGCCTCGGAGTCCTCCTTCACCAGGGCACGGACCACGTCACGCATCGGATCGATCCACTCGGAGACCATGACCCACTCCTGGTTGGCCGCGTTCCACTGCTGGATCGCGATCGGGCCGCCACCCTCGTGGTCCTCGCAGGTCACCTTGAATGGGCGCATGAAGCCGTCCAGGCCGAGACGGGTGAAGTCCGCCTCGGTCATGTCCAGGGCCTCGAGGCCGTCACGGACATGGATACCGCGGATTTCCTTGGTGCCATGGATCTCGACGGCATTGCGGATCGCCTCGGCGGTGAAGATCGCCTCGAGCATGCCGCGGTTGTAGAGCACCTCGCCGACGCGGTCGCGATCGCCGCCGCCGTTCCCCTTGTCGTAGACATGGGCGAGGATGTCGTTGATCGCGCCGAAGTCACGGCCCGGGGCGTGCATGGTACCCGCCTTGTAGCCGTCGGCCGACGCGCCGGCCGGCAGCACGTCGTTCTCGGAGCCGGACCACCACACGCCGATGAAGCGATCCATCGGGAAGCGGATGGCGGCGGCCTCCTTGATGGCGACCTGGTTCATGACGCCCCAGCCCCACATGAAGACCCAGTCGGGCTTGCCGCGGCGCACCTGCAGCCAGGTGGCCTTCTGCTCCTGACCCGGATGGTCGACCGGCAGCAGCATCAGCTCGAAGCCGTACTTCTCGCCGAGCACCTCAAGGGTCTTGATCGGCTCCTTGCCGTAGGCCGAGTTGTGGTAGACGAGGGCGATCTTCTTGCCCTTCAGGTTGTCCATCCCGCCTTCCTGGGCGCCGACATACTTGATGAAGGCGCTGGCCTGGGACCAGTAGGTGGCCGGGAAGTTGAAGATGTACGGGAACACCGTGCCGTCAGCGGCCGAGGTGCGGCCGTAGCCCATCGACAGGATGGGGATCTCGTCGGCGGTGGCCTTCGGGATCAGCGCGTAGGTCACGCCGGTGGAGTGCGGGTTGAAGATCAGGGCACCGGACTCGCCCTCGTTCTTCAGGTTCTCGTAGCACTCGACCGAGACCTTGGTGTTGTAGCCGGTCTCGCACTCGATGACGTTGACCTTCACGCCGCCGATGCCGCCGTCACGCTGGTTGAGCATGTTCATGTAGTCGATGAAACCGTTGGCAAGCGGAATCCCGTTCGGCGCGTACGGCCCGGTGCGATAGACCAGGTTCGGCACCGTGTACTCGTATGCGGCGGCGACGGTCGCGAAACCGGCCCCCGCCACCATGACCGCGGCCGAAGCGGCAGCGATGGCCATTGTCCTGAACTTCATTCCTAGTCCTCCCTGTTATTGCCGATCGGCCCTTACGTGGCCAATTCGACCAAAAGCCTACCGGAACCGCGGGGCCCGTTCAAACGACGGGCCGGCACGGCCGGCCGTCCCGGTCAGTACGGGAACGGCCAGAGCCGCATCTTCTCCTTGGCGATTCCCCACATGCGCGCCATCCCGTGCGGTTCGTTGATCAGGAAGATGATGATCAGCGAGCCGACCAGGATGAACTCGATATGCTTGGCGGTGACCGGGACCATCCCGGCCACGTCGACCATCAGCACCTTGAGCACCACCGGCATCAGCGTCATGAACGCCGCCCCGAGGAAGGAGCCGAGAATGCTCCCGAGGCCGCCGATGATGATCGCGAACAGCACGAAGAACGACGACTGCAGGATGTCGAACGTCTCCGTCGCCTCGACCGAGCCGAGCCAGATCACGAACACCAGCGCCCCGCCCATGCCCACGTAGAAGGACGACACGGCGAACGCCAGCAGCTTGGTCTGCAGCGGCCGCACGCCCATCAGTTCGGCGGCGATGTCGCGGTCGCGGATTGCCATCCAGCTGCGCCCGATCCGCCCCCGGACCAGGTTCATCGCGATCCAGGTGAAGAAGATGACGAAGCCGAGCGTGAACAGGTACTGCGCCTCCGGCGTCGCCTCTGCGCTGGTCACCAGCACGCCGAACACCTCGCGCGGCGGCGCGGTGATCTGGCTCATCTCGTAGTTGTAGAACCACGGCACCTTGTTGAACATCCAGATCAGGAAGAACTGCGCGGCAAGCGTCGCCACCGCCAGGTAGAAGCCCTTGATCCGCAGGCTCGGCAGGCCGAACAGCACACCGACGCCGGCGGCGCAGAGCCCGGCCAGGATGACCACGGCGATCAGGTTCAGCTCCGGGAAACTGGTCATGATCTTGTAGGACGAGTAGGCGCCCACCGCCATGAACCCGCCAGTGCCGAGCGAGATCTGGCCGCAATATCCGACCAGGATGTTCAGCCCCAGCGCGATCAGCGCGAAGACCAGGAACGGCAGCAGGATCGATTTCGACCAGTAGTCGTTGATGCCGAACGGCACCAGGACCACCGCCACGAACAGGATCGCCCCGATCAGGAAGCGGTCCTGCGTGATAGTGAACAGCGCCTGATCGGACTGGTAGCTTGTCTTGAACTGTCCGGTTTCGCGATACAGCATTGGGTCAGACTCTCTCGATGATCTTGTCGCCGAACAGCCCCTGGGGCCGGAACATCAGGAAGACGAGGGCGAGCATGTAGGCGAACCAGTTCTCCACCGCGCCGCCATGCACGTCGTACCAGAACACCTCGGCGATCTTCTCGCCGACGCCGATGATCAGGCCGCCGATGATGGCGCCGGGGATAGAGGTGAAGCCGCCCAGGATCAGCACCGGCAGCGCCTTCAGCGCGATCAGCGACAGGCTGAACTGCACGCCCGACTTGCTGCCCCACATGATGCCGGCGACCAGCGCCACGAGGCCGGCGACCGACCACACGATGACCCAGATCTGCTGCAGCGAGATGCCGACCGACAGCGCCGCCTGGTGGTCGTCCGCCACCGCGCGCAGGGCCCGGCCGATGCGGGTCCTGTTGAAGAACACCGCCAGCACCGCGACCATCGTGCCCGCCGACAGGGCGGCGATGACGTCGAGCTGCTCGATGAACACGCCGCCGATCACGAAGACGTCGGTCGGCAGCCCGAGATCGAGCACCTTCACATCGGAGCCCCACATCAGGTCCCCGACCCCCTCCAGCACGTAGGAGAGGCCCAGGGTGGCCATGAACAGGATGATCAGTTCCTGGTTGACCAGCGGGCGCAGCACGAACCGCTCCACGACGATCGCGAGCACGACCATGATCGCCACCGTCAGGATCAGGCAGATGACGACCAGCATCCAGTGCGGCAGACCGAAATCGAGCTTCTCCATCAGACCGGTCAGCGTCAGGGCGGCGAACAGCGCCATCGTGCCCTGGGCGAAGTTGAACACGCCGGAGGCCTTGAAGATCAGCACGAAGCCGAGCGCCACCAGCGAATACAGGACGCCGGCCATCAGCCCCTTGATCACCGTCTCGATGAAGATCAGCGGATCGCCGGCCATGTAGACGAAGGGCTGGATCAGCAACGCGTAAAGGAAATCCATCTGTCCGTCTCTCCGGTCAGTCGTGGCTGGCGCCGAGATAGGCGTCGATCACGTCCTGGTTTCGGCGCACCTCGTCCGGCGTGCCGTCGGCGATCTTCGACCCGTAATCGAGCACGACGACCCGGTCGGAGATGTCCATGACCACGCCCATGTCGTGCTCGATCAGCACGATCGTGGTCCCGAACTCCTCGTTCACGTCCAGGATGAAGCGGGACATGTCCTGCTTCTCCTCGACATTCATGCCGGCCATCGGCTCGTCCAGCAGCAGAATGCTCGGCTCCATCGCCAAGGCGCGGCCGAGCTCGACCCGCTTCTGCAGGCCGTAGGGCAGGCGGCCCACCGGCGTGCGGCGGATCGACTGGATCTCCAGGAAGTCGATGATGGTCTCGACGAACGCCCGGTTCTCAAGCTCCTCGCGCGCCGCCGGGCCGTGATAGAAGCACTGCGCGAAGAAGTTCGACTTCATCTTCAGCAGCCGGCCGGTCATCAGGTTGTCGAGCGTCGACATGCCGCGGAACAGCGCGATGTTCTGGAACGTGCGGGCGATGCCGCTGGACGCCGCCACATAGGGGTCCATCTTGGCCATCGACTTGCCGTTGAAGGTGATCGTTCCCTTCTGTGGCTTGTAGAAGCCGTTGATGCAGTTGAGCATCGACGACTTGCCGGCGCCGTTCGGGCCGATGATTGCCAGGATCTCGCCCTTGCGGACCTCGAAGCTGACGTTGTTGATCGCCTTCACGCCGCCGAAGCCAAGCTCGATGTTCTCGAGCTTGAGCACGACCTCCCCGGCCTCGCGCGACGGGGCCGGCGCCGCCGCCTCGTCCGCCACCTCGCTCGGATGAATGCCTTCAGCTGCAGCCACGGTCAGCCCGCCTTTCTGAGTTCGCCGGCGGGTGCCGAGCCGCCGACCTCCATGATCTTCATATCCGCCTGGACCCGGGTCCGCCGGCCATCCTCGAAGGTGACCTCGGTGTCGAGCGTGGCGGTCTTGGCGTCGCTGTACAGCGAGTCGATGAGCTGACCGTACCGGTCCGCGACCACGCCCCGACGCACCTTGCGGGTGCGGGTCAGCTCGCCGTCATCGGCGTCCAGCTCCTTGTAGAGCAGGAGGAACCGGCGGATCCGCTGATGCTCCGGCAGCCCGGCGTTCACCCGCTCGACCTCGCCGCGGATCAGGTCGTAGACGCGATCCTCCGCCGACAGGCCAGTATAGGACGTGAACCCGACCCGGTTCTTCTCGGCCCATTTCGAGACGATGGAGAACCGCACGCAGATGATCGCGGTCAGGAACGGCTTTCCGGCGCCCAGGATCACCGTCTCGCCGACATAGGGCGAGAACTTCAGCTTGTTCTCGATGTATTGCGGCGAGAACTTCACCCCGCCCGAGGTCTCGGCCATGTCCTTGACCCGGTCGAGCACCACCAGCCGGCCCTTGGCGTCGAAGAAGCCGGCGTCGCCTGTGTGCATCCAGCCGTCCCGCATGTCGGCCTTGAAGGCCTCCTCGTTGCGGAAATAGCCGGTGAACATGTTGTCGTGCCGGGTCACGATCTCGCCGACGCCCTCGGGGTCGGGATTGTCGATCTTGATCTCGCAGCCCTCGAAGGGCACGCCGACCGTGTCGACGTCGAGCTCCTTGCCGTCCTGCAGGGTATAGGCCCCCAGGGTTTCAGTCTGGCCGTAGAGCTGCTTGAGCGGGATCCCCATGGCCAGGAACAGCTTGAACGTCTCCGGCCCCATGGCCGCACCGCCGGTCGCCGCCGAGGTGACGCGGGCGAAGCCGAGCCGGTCGCGCAGCGCGCCCATCACCATCATGTCGGCGAGGCCGGAGCGCCGTCCCTCCTCGACCGCCTGGGTCGCCATCTTCACGCCCTTGTCGAACAGCCACTGGTTCAGCGACGAGGCGTCCATCATCCGGGCCCGCATGTCGGCGGCGATCTGCTCCAGCACGCGCGGGGCGAGCAGCAGGAAGGTCGGCCCGATCTCGCGCAGATCCGCGAAACTGGTCTCCTCGCTCTCCGGGAAGTTCACCTTCATCCGCGAGACCAGCCCGAACCCGAAGATGTAGATCTGCTCCATGATCCAGGGCAGCGGCAGGACCGAGACGTACTCGTCATCCGGCGTCTTGGGATCGGCCTTCAGATAGCTGTGCACATGGCGCACGAAACGCCCATGGGTCAGCATCGCCAGCTTGGGATTGGACGTCGTGCCCGAAGTGGTGCACAGGATCGCGACATCGTCCGGCGAGGTCGCCGCCACCATCTCGTCGAACGCCGACGGCGCCTTGTCCGCCGCCGCCGCGCCGGAGGCGATCAGGGCGTCGAGCGCGATCAGCCGCGCGTCGTCGCGTTTGCGCATGCCGCGGCTGTCGGAATAGACGATGTGGCTTAGCGTCGGCAGGCGGTCGCTCAACGCCAGGAACTTGTCCACCTGCTCCTGGTTCTCGGCGTAGACCAGCTTGGCCTCGGCGTACTCGGCCAGATAGCCGACCTCCTCCTCCAGGGCGTCCCGGTAGATGCCCATGGTCATGGCGCCGGCGGCATGGGCGGCGATCTCGAAGGCGGTCCAATCGCTGTCGTTGTCGCCGATCAGCGCCACGACGTCGCCTTTCCCCACCCCCAGGTCGCGGATCGCAAGCGCGATGTGCTTCACCTTGGCGCCGAACTCGGACCAGGTCGACTCGTGCCAAATCCCAAGGTCCTTCTCGCGGACCGCGACGTCGGAGCCGTGATTGTCGGCGTTGTACTTCAACAGCTTCGGAAGCGTGTCGTAGACCGCCGCATCGGGGTAAGCCATGTGCCTCTCGTCCTCCACGTCCCACAACAGGGAGGACCGGCCCCGTACCAACGCCCGCACGCCGACTGTCTGGCGGCTCGTCGGACGCTTCCCCGAATCCATCCCTGACCGTGCCCCGTCCTTGTCTCCGCCGCTTGCCACGGCCGGCCGGATCGGTGGCTTATTGATTTTGACCCGTCGAAACGGGCGGACTTTTTGGATACGCGAATTCCAGTTTCCCCGCAAGCGACAAGCCAGTGCCGTATTGGAACGGATCACGCAGCGGAAAGTCCGACGCCCGGCCACGCGGAACCCGCCGCCGACACGCCGCCGGCCCGCTCCGTCAAAATGGGGAGACAAAAGTCGCGAACCGGATCATATACCGACCGATGTCCTCGAGACCGGGGCCTTGGCGCCCCTTCCAGGGACGGCGCGGTAAGGACATGGCGCGCCGGGTCCCGATTGAGCGAGCCCGCTGACCCCATGAAGATGCCGCCGTTCACGAAGTTCCAGCCCGGCGACGTCCTGCCGGCCTTCATCGCCAAGACCCCGATCAACCCGAGCTACGAGTTCGATTCGGCAGCGGGCCGGAAGATCGTTCTGATCTTCATCGGCAGTGACACACCCGGCCGCACCGGCGGGATCGTGGATCAGATTCTGTCGATCGCGCCGCAGCTGCACGACAATGGGTTCCTGATCTATCTCGTGACGGCCAATCCGGCGGACAAGGACAACCCGAGGCTCCGTTCCGCATGCAGCAGGACCATGCCGTTCTGGGACACGGACATGGCGGTCCACCGGCAATACGGCATGGCCTACTCCGACGGCCGCCGGATCGTGCTGCGCAACGGCTGTTTCGTGATCAAGCAGAACCTGCGGCTCGTTCGGTATCTGGACTGTGAGCCGCTCGGCGACCTGGGGGCACGGCTGCTCGCCGGCTGTGACGAGGTCCCGGCGATGGAGCCCTATACCATGGCCGGGCCGCATTCCCCGGTCCTGGTCGTGCCCGATGTGTTCGACGCGCCGCTCTGCCGAAGACTCATCCAGGAGTACGAAACCCAGGGTGGGCAGACCAGCGGCGTCATGCGCGAGGTCGATGGGGTGACCACCGGGTTCTACGACGACACGGTGAAGCGGCGCCGGGACGCGATGATCCGGGACCCGGAGCTTCTCGCCGAGATCCGGCGACGGCTCGCCAACCGGGTCGCCAGTCAGATCAAGAAGGCCTTCGCCTTTGACGCGACCCATATCGAGCGCTTCATGGTCGGCTGCTACGACGCCCAGGACCACGGCTTCTTCCGGGCGCATCGCGACAATGGCGGCGTCGGCACGGCGCATCGCCGGTTCGCGGTGACCCTGAACCTGAACTCCGAGGAGTACGACGGTGGCGAGCTCTGGTTCCCGGAGTTCGGGCCACGGTTCTACAAGCCGGCCAGCGGCTCCGCCCTGGTGTTCTCGTGCTCGATGCTGCATGAGGCCCGGCCCGTCATCCGGGGACGCCGGTACGCGTTCCTGCCGTTCCTGTTCGATGCGGCGGCGGCCAAGATCCGCGATGCCAACCGTCGGCTGATCCGCAACGCCATCGCGGAATCGACAACCGTCGAAGACCAGGGCCGGGCGACCGGACCGGCCTCACAGCCGGCGGCCGTGGTCTCGTGACCGCCTGAAGCGACTCATGCCGAGCCGGCGGCGCGACGCGGTTCCGCCTTACAGGATCACGGTCTAAGTCTCCGCCGCCGGCAGCCGGATCACGAACCGCGCGCCGAGGGTCTCGCCCGACGGGCTCTTCCGGTTCTCGGCGCGGATGGTCCCCTCATGCGCGTCCACGATCTGGCGCGAGATCGACAGTCCCAGTCCCGAATGGGTGCCGAATTTCTCGCCCTCCGGGCGCTCCGAGTAGAACCGGTCGAAGACCGCGTCCAGCTTGCCGTCCGGCAGGCCGGGCCCGTCATCCTCCACCACGATCACGACCTCCCTGTCCTCGCGATGCGCCCGCAATTGCACCGTGCCGTGGGCGGGCGAGAAGCTGACCGCATTCTCGACCAGATTCCGCAGCACCTGCACCAGCCGGCCTTCGTGCCCGCTGATCGCCAGCTGGTCGGGCGTGGCCAGTTCGGCGCGCACCCGGGGGCCACCGCGGTCCTCGCCGGCCGCCGCGTACACCTCCGCGAGGGTCCCGAGCAGGCCGCCCACATCGACCGGCTCGACCTCCTCCCGGCTGATCTCGGCGGCGATCCGGGAGGCGGAGGAGATGTCGGTGATCAGTCGGTTCAGCCGTTCCACATCGTCGACGATCACCGCCAGCAGCCGACGCTGGCGCTCCGGATCCTCGACCCGGGCGGCCGTCTCCACCGCGCTGCGCAGGGACGTCAGGGGGTTCTTGATCTCGTGGGCCACGTCCGCGGCGAACCCCTCGATCGCGTCGAGCCGGCGCCACAGTTCGTCGGTCATCGAGCGGATCGACCGCGACAGGTCGCCGATCTCGTCCCGGCGTCCGCCGAAATCGGGAATGTCCATGCGCCGGTGGCGGTTGGTGCGCACCTGCTCGGCGGCGTGGGCGAGACGTTGGATCGGCCGGGTGATCGTGCCGGCGAGGTACAGCGACAGCAGCACGGTCACCAGGAGCGTGAAGCCGAAGATGCCGAGGATCTCGAAGCGCACCTCGCGCACGGCGGTGTCGATCTCGTCGCCGTCGAGCGACAGCATCAGCGCCCCGAGGACCTGCTTGTAGCGCTGCACCGGCACCGCCGTCGACAGCACCAGCCCCCCGTGCTCGGTCTTGCGAACCGCCCGTTCCGGGGTGCCGGCGAGCGCGGCGTTGACCTCCTGCAGCGGCTCGGCGTTCGGCGCGTGATCGTGCCACACCGGCAGCTGGCCGCGGCGCGGCAGCCAGTTGACCATGGCGTCGTACATCTGGATCGCCAGGCGGGCCAGCGGGTCGTCCTGCATCGGCGGCGGCAGGGGCACGATCCGAACCGTTCCCGCCGGACCCGTGAGCCGCCGGCTGTCGGCCAGGACGCCACCGCTCGGATGGTAGACCCGGATGCGCGACGAGGTGACGACCGAGAGCCGGCGGACGATCCGCTGCACCCGCGCCGGATCCAGGCCCTCGTCCTGGATCACGTTCGGCTCGACCCCGAGCTCGCCGATGGCCCGCGCGATGACGTCGGCCTGACGGCTCAGGGCATCGAGCTCGCCGCGGATCAGGGCGTTCTGGTAGCGGTCGAGGTAAAGCACGCCAACGAACAGGATCGCGATCGACACCAGGTTGATCGCCAGGATGCGTGCCGTCAGTCCGGACACCGACGGCCAGCGCAAGGCGAACGCCCGGCGTCGCCGCCGTCCCGGCCGCGCCGTCGCCTGACGATCGTCGCGCGGATCGGCCTTCAGCCCGTCGCGATCCGTCGCCGCCATCTCGTCCCCCGCCACGGCAGTGTCGCCGCGGTCACTCGCGATACCGATATCCGACACCATAAAGGGTTTCGATCTTGGAGAACTGGTCGTCCGCCGATTTGAACTTCTTGCGGATCCGCTTGATGTGGCTGTCGATGGTGCGGTCGTCGACATAGATGTTGTCGCCGTAGGCGGCGTCCATCAGCTGATCCCGGCTCTTCACATGCCCGGGCCGCGTGGCCAGCGCCCGTAGGATCAGGAACTCGGTCACGGTCAGCGGCACCTGGCTCCCGGCCCAGGTGCAGATGTGGCGGGCGCCGTCCAGCACCAGGTCGCCGCGCACCAGCGGCGCCTCGGATTGCGGGTTGAATTCGTCCTGCGCCAGGTCCTGGCGCCGCAACAGGGCGCGGATGCGCTCGATCAGCAGGCGCTGGGAGAACGGCTTGCGGATGTAGTCGTCGGCCCCCATGCGCAGGCCGAGGACCTCATCCACCTCGTCGTCCTTCGAGGTCAGGAAGATCACCGGCAGGGTCGAGGACTTCCGCAGGCGTTGAAGCAGCTCCATGCCGTCGAGCCGCGGCATCTTGATGTCGAGGACCGCCAGGTCGACCGGCCGCTGGTTGAGGCCACGCAGGGCCTCCTCGCCGTCCTTGTAGGTGCGCACCTGGAAGCCTTCCGACTCCAGCGCCATGGACACGGAGGTGAGGATGTTCTGGTCGTCATCGACCAGCGCGATGGTGTTGGTCATGGTTCCGCCCCTTTCTCGCGACCCGGTGTCGCAAGCGTTGGGTTTGTTCCCCCATTCGGGCAAGGGCTTGGCCGCAATGGGGCGAACTCGGGAGGCTCGGCCATCAACATGCCGCATTTCAGGCCGCGCCCACGACGGTGTATAGCATGGTTATGAGTGACGAGGACGCCAAGACCCATGCTCCTTCGCCCGCACCGGCCGACACGGTGCGCGCCCTGCTGCGGGCGAGCGACCGGGCGACTCTCGCGACCCTGCAGCGTGCGGATTCCCCGGACTCGCCAGGATATCCCTATGCCTCACTGGTGCTGCTGGCGGTGGATGACGACGCGGCGCCGATCCTGCTGATCTCGACCCTGGCGGATCACACCCGAAACCTGCTCGCCGATCCCCGCGCCAGCCTGCTGTTGGACGGCACCGCCGGTCTCGACGAGCCGCTGACGGGAGCGCGGGCGACGGTGATGGGCCGTCTGCAGCGAAGCTCGACCTCACGGCACCGGGAGCGTTACCTGGCGCGCCACCCCTCGGCGGTGATTTATGCCGGTTTCAAGGATTTCGCCGTGTGGCGCATGACGGTGGAGCGGGCGCATCTGGTGGCCGGGTTCGGCGCGATCCACTGGCTCGACGGGGCGGCGGTCCTGGGCGAACCGGCCCCGGCCCTGGCGGCGCGCGAGGCCGACGTTGTCGACCACATGAACGAGGACCACGCCGACGCCGTCGCCCTTTACGCCCGGGTCTTGCTCGGTCTCGACGGCGACGGCTGGGCGATGACCGGCGTCGATCGCGAAGGCGCGGACCTGCGCCTCGGCGGCCGGGTGGCACGCATCGCGTTCGACAACCCGGTCGAGGACGCCGACGGTGCCCGCGTCGAGCTCGTCCGGCTGGTCAAAAGGGCGCGGACGATGGCAGCCGAATAATCTCAAAGACTAGAAGGCGGCGTCCGATCCTAATGCGAAAGCTTGGCGACGATAGCCATAGGGACCCGTTCCATTCCATGCCTTACCGTCCGGGAAACGCAATTCGACCCTGTCGAGGTCACCGCTCCCGAACAGGCGCATGTTCACGCCCGCCCGATCCCGCCCGGGGTTCCTAGCCTTGTAACTCTCGCTCAACAGCCAGTGGGTCGTCGCGCCACAGGTCGGACAGAAATGGATGAAAAGGTTCGGGTCGGCGGTGTCCGCTCGGCCATAGGCCTGGGTCGAACCGCTCACAGCCACGTCGGCTTCGGCGTAATAGCCCCAGGCACCGCCGGACTTACGGCACAGGTCACAATTGCAATCATTGATGAAATCGGGCACGGCCGGTACCGAAACCGAAACGGCGCCACATTGGCACGTTGCCCTGATCATCGTCGACATCCCTCTTCCGCAGCGGCTAAAACCGCAGAAATCCGGGCTTTCCTTGATTTAGTCTCCGTTAACCCGTATATTTGTCAACGGAGACTGAATGATGCTGCAACCGATTCTGACACCGTCACCGACCAACGCTGTCCCGAACGCGGGGCTGGTGGTGCCGCGTCCTGTGCAGCAGGAGCAGTCGTCCAGCGCCACCCGCAACCTCACCTCCAACCCGGTTCGCCAGAACTCGCAAAGCGAGGAGGCCGGCGCCGACAGCGAGGAGGACCGGGAGCAGCGGGTCGAGGGCGGCCGGACGGCGTTCGCGCTGACGCGGGGCGGCCAAGGCAGCGGTCGCGGCGAGTATCTCGACATCTTCGTCTGATCCGACCTGATGCGGGACGTGCTGGGCGGCGTCGGGCCGCTTTTTTGTTGCCCGCCAGTCCGTCGACCGTGTTGCGGGCGGCGCGCGGCGCGGCCACACTCCCCGCATGTCCGATGCCCCGTCCTCCAGCCCGCTGGGCCCCGTCACCCGTCGCGTCCCGCCCGGCGACAACCGCGAGCGCCTGGTGTGCGACGACTGCGGGTTCATCAACTACGTGAACCCCAAGATCGTCGTCGGGTCGGTCGTGACCTACGAGGACCGGTTCCTGCTGTGCCGCCGGGCGATCGACCCGCGGGACGGCTACTGGACGATGCCCGCCGGCTTCATGGAGGAGCGCGAGACGACCATCGAGGGCGCGATGCGCGAGGCCTGGGAGGAAGCGCACGCGCGCATCGAGATCGACGCGCTGCTCGGCATCTACAACATCCCCAGGATCAGCCAGGTGCAGATGATCTACCGGGCTCACCTGCTCGACCCGGCTGTCAGCGCCGGCGAGGAGAGTCGCGAGGTCGCGCTGTTCACCTGGGACGAGATCCCGTGGGACGACCTCGCCTTCCCGAGCGTCCATTGGGCCCTCGATCACTGGCGGCGGTCCCAAGGTCGGAGCGACTTCGCCGCCTTCCCCGAGCCCATCCAGGGCCTTTGACCGCGCGGAGCCGACACATGCATCGCATCATCGTGGTCGGCGGCGGACTGATCGGCGCCGCCGCCGCCCGCCACCTGACCCGGATGGGCGAGGACATCGCCCTGGTCGCGCCCGAGGAACCGGTGGACCGCGCGTCCCATGCTGGCGTCTTCGCCAGCCACTACGACGAGGGTCGCATCACCCGCATCCTCGACCCGGATCCCAAGTGGGGCGTGACGGCCGCGCGGTCCATCGCGCGCTACCCGGAGATCGAGGCGGCGAGCGGCATCCGGTTCTTCGAGCCGGCGGGTTTCCTCAACTTCGCGCCCGCCGACGGCGACCGGCTGGCCAAGGTGGAGGCGGTCGGCAGCGCCAACAACGCCCGGTTCGACCGGCTCGACACCGAGCAGCTGCGCGCCCGCTTCCCCTACCTCTCCTTTCCGGACGGCGAGGCGGGCCTGCACGAGCACGGCACCGCCGGCTACGTCAGCCCGCGCAAGCTCGCCGCCGCCCAGACGGAGGCGGCCCGGCGCGGTGGCGCGACCGTTATCCGCGCGCCGGCCACCCGTGTCGCCGCGACCGGCAACGGGGTGGAGGTGGAGACCGCCGAGGGCGTGTTGACGGGGGAGCGGGCGCTGGTCGCCGCCGGCGGCTTCACCAACGCCTGGGGACTGGTACCGCGACGCCTCGATCTGACAGTCTATGCGCGCACCGTGGTGCTGATCCGCGTCGAGGGCGCGGTGCTCGACGGGTTGGCGGACATGCCATCGCTGGTCGGCGCCGGAGCGTATCTGCTGCCGCCGATCCGCTACCCCGACGGCCATGCCTACGTGAAGATCGGCGTCGGCACCGCCGAGGACGCGCGCCTGGAGACGGCCGAGGACCTCGATCGCTGGTTCAAGTCGACCGGCTCCACGGAGAACCGGGCGGAATTCCTGGAGATCATCACCAGCCTGATCCCGTCCCTCGCCGGCATCGACGCGGTGCACACCGACACCTGCGTCACCAGCTACTCGCCGCACGGCCTGCCGATGATCGACTGGGTCGATGATGCCCGGCGCATCGCCGTGGCGGTCGCCGGCAACGGCAAGGGCGCGAAATCCGCCGACGATTGGGGCTATGCCGGCGCCCTGCTGGTCGCGGACCGCGCCTGGGATCATCCGATCCCGCGCGACCGGTTGGCAGTGGCATTCGCGTGACGCGGTGTTGTCGGGACGACGGAAGATGACGGCTCCATAACCAGCCCGTCTCGAACACCTCTCGACACACGGTCGTGAGGCCCCCTCGCGCCGGGCGCGCGCTGCGGCGATGATGCCGTTCCACAACCGCGAGTCCCATCATGGCCCGTGTCGCCGCCTGCTTGCTTCTCCTCGTCTGCGTCCTCGCATCGCCCGCCGGCGCCCAGTCGGTGCTGGACGAGCTCAACGATGACCGCACATCGCGCACCCATGCCTTCGCCCTGTTCGGGCCGGCCGACATCCGCCGCGGCGCCGTCGCCGAGATCGTGCAGGCCGGTGATCCGAGCGCGGTGGCGACGCTGATCCTGGCGCTCCGCTACCGCCAGGACGGCCAGGAGGACACCATCCGCGCCATCCAGACCCTGTCCGGCAGCGACGCCGAGACCTGGTTCGAGGCCATGCTCTGGCAGGAGAAGAACCCGGGGATCGTGCCGCACCCGAGCTACCGTGCGATCAAGCTGGCCCTGTTCGAGCGGATCGACCCGGCCTTCCTGCGCTTCCTCGGTGGCGATCGCGGCCGGCGCGAGAACCTGGACATCCGCCTGGAGGAGATCGCGTGGGGCGGCGTTCGGGTCGACGGCATCCCGTCGCTCGACAACCCGCGGCTGGTCGCCCCCGAGCACGAGGAGGCCGGCTACCTGATCGACAGCGACCTGATCTTCGGGGTTGAGATCAACGGCGACGCGCGAGCCTACCCGCTGCGGATCATGGGCTGGCACGAGATGTTCAACGACGTCATCGGCGGCGTGCCGGTGGCGCTCGCCTACTGCACGCTCTGCGGCGCCGGCATCCTCTACGAGACGCATATAGAGGAGCGGGATCAGACCTTCGTCTTCGGCTCGTCCGGCTTCCTCTACCGGTCGAACAAGCTGATGTTCGACCGCCAGACCGACAGTTTGTGGAACCAGTTCACCGGCGAGCCGGTCTCCGGGCCGTTGCGCGACAGCGGCATCAGTCTGAAGATCCGCCCGGTCACCATCACCACCTGGGCCGACTGGCACCGGACGCACCCGGACACGCGGGTGCTGAGCCTGGATACCGGCCACCGGCGCGACTACGGCTCCGGCGTGGTCTATCACGATTACTTCGCCAGCCCGGATCTCATGTTCCCGGCATCGACCGAGAGCGAGAGCGGGCTGGCGCCGAAGGCCCATGTCTTCGGCATCCGCACTGCCGGCGGCTCCAAGGCCTGGCCGCTCGACGCCTTCGGTGGTCAGCCGGTGATCAACGACACGGTCGGCCTCGACGACGTGGTGCTGGTGGGCGACCCGGCGACCCGGACGGTGCGGGCCTATCGCCGCGACGGCCGGACCTTCGAGGCGACGGCGCGGCCGGGCGTTCTGCGCGACGACCGCGGCGACTGGCTGGTGAGCGAGGAAGGGCTGGCCGGCCCCGGCGGCGAACGGCTCGCCCGCATACCGGGTCATGTCTCCTACTGGTTCGCCTGGAACAGCTATCTCGGGGCGGAGAGCGCGGTGTACGGGGTGTCGGACTAACCGCAGCCCGGACAATCCGCGCGCTTGCGGTAGCGGATCTCCTGCATCGACATGTCCAGCGCGTCCCACAGCATCAGCCGGCCCGTTAGCGGCGCGCCCAGGCCCAGGATCAGCTTCAGCGCCTCGGTCGCCTGCAGGGTGCCGATCACGCCGGCGACCGCGCCCAGGATCCCGGCCTCCTCGCAACGCGGCGTCAGTTCAGGGTCCGGCGCCTCGGGGAACAGGCAGCGGTAACAGGGATCCTCGGCGCCCGGCATCACGGTGGTGAGCTGACCCTCGAACCTCGACAGGGCGCCGGCCACCAGTGGCACGCCGGCCGCCCGGCAGGCGTCGTTCAGGGCGTAGCGGGTGGCGAAGTTGTCAGAGCCGTCGACCACGACATCAGCGCCGGCGACAAGGGCCGCCGCGTTCCCGGCGGTCAGGCGCTCGGCCACCCGCTCGACGGTGATGCCGGGGTTCACGCCCGCCAGGGTCGCTGCTGCGGAGTCGACCTTCGGGCGGCCGACCGCGTCGGTCATGTGGACGATCTGGCGCTGCAGGTTAGTCAGATCGACCGTGTCGTCGTCGACCAGCACGATCGTGCCGACCCCGCCGGCCGCGAGATAGAGCGATACCGGTGCGCCGAGCCCACCGGCGCCGATCACCACGACCCGGGCGTCGAGCAGGCGCGCCTGCCCGTCCTCGCCGACCTCGTCCAGGATCAGGTGGCGGGCATAGCGGTGAAACTCGGCCTCACTCAGCTCACGCATGGGGCTATTTTACTCCAAGCTGGACTCTACACACCACACTCCCTGGCCTTGTGCCGGGGCCTACGGCAGGGCAATTCGGGACTGCCAGACACTCCAAAAGGGGATACGTGGGCCCCGGCACAAGGCCGGGGAGTGGCAATGGACGCGATTAGACCGAGCTATGCTCCCGTCGACCCGAACCCGCCGGCGCCCCGCTCGGTCGCGTCCAGGCTCTCCGCCTCTTCCCAGGCCACACGGGCGACCGGCGCCACGACAAGCTGGGCGATGCGGTCGCCACGCTCGAAAGTCACCAGTTCCTGGCCCAGATTGACCAGGATCACCTTGATCTCGCCGCGATAGTCGCTGTCGACCGTCCCCGGCGAGTTGACGCAGGCGATCCCGGAGCGCAGCGCGAGGCCAGAGCGCGGGCGGACCTGCGCCTCGTATCCCGGCGGAAGGGCGATGGCGATGCCACTCGGAATGGCAGCGCGCTGCATCGGCGCCAGGGTCACGGGATCGTCGATCGCGGCACGCAGGTCCATGCCCGCCGCGCCGGCGGTCTCGTAGGCCGGCAAGGGCAGGTCGGCGCCGTTGGCCAACCGGGTGATCTTCACCGGGACCGTCATGCGAAGTGCTCGGCGATCCTCTGGGCCAGGCGCTTGCCGACCTCCACCTTGGTCATCGCCGGCCAGTCCTCGCTGCCCGCGCCCGTCACCAGGTGGATCGTGTTGGCGTCGCCGCCGAAGGTGCCCGTCGCGGGGGAGACGTCGTTCGCCAGGATCCAGTCGCAGCCCTTGCGCGCCCGCTTGGCGGTGGCGTGCTCGACGACCTTCTCGGTCTCGGCGGCGAAACCGACCACCAGCGCCGGGCGACCGTCGGCGCGCTGCGACAGGGTCTTCAGGATATCCGGGTTCTCGGTCATCCGCAGGGTCGGGATGCCACCCGTTTCCTTCTTCAGCTTCTGGTCGGCCTCGGCCGCGACCCGCCAGTCGGCGACGGCGGCGGCGCAGACCACGATATCGGCCGGCAATGCCGCCTCGCAGGCCGCCAGCATGTCGCGCGCGCTCTCGATGGCGACCGTCCTCACTCCGGCCGGATCGACCTCGCGGGTCGGGCCGGTGATCAGGGTCACCTCGGCGCCGAGCGCGCGCAGGGCGGCGGCGATGGCGTGACCCTGCTTGCCGGAGGAGCGGTTGGCGATGTAGCGCACCGGGTCGATCGGCTCGTGGGTCGGCCCACTGGTGACGATGGCGCGCCTGCCGGCCAGCGGCCCGGTGCTCTCGGCGAAATAGGCTTCGACCGCGGCGACGATCTCCAGCGGTTCGGCCATGCGCCCGAGGCCGTATTCGCCACAGGCCATGTTGCCCTCGTTCGGCCCGACGACACGCACGCCGCGCCCGGTCAGCGTCGCCATGTTCGCCCGGGTCGCCGGGTGGTCCCACATGCGCACGTTCATCGCCGGCGCCACCAGCACGTCGGTATCGGTCGCCAGCAGCAGGGTCGAGGCGAGGTCGCCGCAGAGCCCGTTGGCCATCTTCGCCATCAGGTCGGCCGTGGCCGGGGCGACCACGATCAGGTCGGCCGAGCGCGAGAGCTGGATATGCCCCATCTCCGCCTCGTCGGTGAGATCGAACAGGTCGGTATAGACCTTGTCCTCGGTGAGCGCCGACAGCGAGAGCGGGGTGACGAACTGCTCCCCGGCCGTGGTCAGCACCCCGCGCACCGCCGCCCCGCGCTCGCGCAGGCGGCGGGTCAGGTCGAGCGCCTTGTAGGCGGCGATCCCGCCGCCGACGATCAGGAGAATGCGTCTGTTGCCCAGCGTCATGGCCGGGAAGGTAGCGCGAAGCGGGGACGGGGGCGAGAGGGTGTGAATCTGTGCCGACTCCCACGCTGCCCCGCCATCGATGTAGAAGGTGTCGCCGTTCAGGAACGCGATGCCCTCGGCGCCATCGCGCAGGCTGAGCTCTTCGGTTTTCGCAGCCCTGATATGCGCGCGACATCCCCCGAAATTCATTGTTTGCCAACCGTCACCGCCCTAGATGCGGGCCGAGAGCGCGGCCTGCGCGTTGGACGGAAGAAGGATCCAAGAACATGAGACACACTGGACTTGAGGGACTGAACCGGGTCTTCGGCGCCGGCGCCGGTACGATGGCGCTCGGCTTCATCGTCCTGGCCGCCGCCACGGTGGCCACCGCCTATCTGCGGGAGACGGTGATCCCCGGCCTTTGACGCCGGTCACCGACCCGGCTGAACGAAACGCCTCGGCGGCCCTTTCCGGCTTCCGGGGCGTTTCCTTTAGTTCGCGATCGCCTGGCCGCCGTCGATGTAGAAGGTCTCGCCGTTCAGGAACGGGATGTCGTCGGCGACGATGGAACCGACGAATTTCGCCACCTCCCAGGCCTCGCCCGGCGTGCCACGCGGGATCGCCTTCTCGATGAAGGAGCGGAACCGCTCGTTGTCCATGTGAGACCGGTTCAGGTTGGTCAGCGTGAAGCCCGGCGCGACGTCGACCACGCGGATGCCCTTGCGCGCCCATTCCGCCGCCAGACACCGGGTGATGGCCCCCACCGCCGCCTTCGACGCGCAATAGGCCGCCGTGTATTTCACGCCGATCTTGTCGTAGTGCGAGCCGATATTGACGATCACCCCGCCGCCGCTGTCGATCATGTACGGATACGCGGCCTGGCACATGGCGAACAGGCCGACCGCGTTGGTGTTCAGCACCTCGGCGAAGTCGTCCGGCGAGAAGCTCTCGCTACGGCCCTCCTTGTGGATGCCGGCATTGTTTACCAGAGCGTGCAGCCCGCCGGTCTTCTCCGCCAAAGTTTTCAGCGCCGCCGCTCCGGACTCCGGATCGTTCACGTCGCAGGCGAGGTTGACCATCCGCTCGGCCAGCTCCGCCGGCACCGGCTCCTCCTCCGGGCCGATGCCCTTGCGCGACAGGCAGCCGACGGTCAGGCCGCGGGCCGCCAGATCGAGCGCCATGGCCGCCCCGAGGCCGCGCGAGGCCCCGGTCACGGCGACGGTCCGGGTCGCGCTCACAGATGCCCCAACTGCGCCCGGCGGAAGGCGATGCGCCTGTCCGCGGCGTTGAAGTTGCGCGAGCTCATCTTCGGCGGCTTGGCGTCGCTGATCTTCAGGTAGACGAAGGTCGGCCCGTCGGCCCGCCGCAGCTCCCGGGACGCCGCCTCGACCTCGTCCGGCGCCGTCACAGTGGTGACGTTGCGGATGCCGAGCCCCTTAGCCGTGGTCGCCAGGTCGGTACCCATGGCTGTGTGGGTGATCTGGTTGCCGGTCTCGCCGTAACGCTCGTTATCGACGCACAGGATCGACAGGTTGGTCACCCCGGCCGCCATCACCGTGGCGAGCGCGCCGATATTCATCAGCAACTCGCCGTCGCCGCACATCACCAGGACATGCTTGTCCGGTTGGGCCAGTGCGAGGCCGAGTCCCATGGAGACCGACGCCCCCATCGCCCCGCCGAGCAGGAAGCAGTTATCGGCGTCCGGTTCGATCGCGTACATGTCCTGCGCGGTGCCGGCGAGGCCGGCGACGATCAGGAAGTCGCGGTGGTTGCCGATCACCGCCGGTACCGCCTGGGCCCGGTCCATGCGCTGATTGGAGCCGGTGATCTTGATCTCGTCCGTCATGTCCCGTCTCCCGCTCAGAACGCCTTGGCACCGATGAACTTCTGGCTCAGCAGCAGGGCCACCGCGCAGTCCGACCGGAACGCCATGTTCATGGCCGCCACGGCGGTCTCCTTGAGCTCCTCGTCGCGCTCGACCTCGAGCACATGCACGCCGATCGCCTCCAGGCAGGGCCGCACCGCCATGCCCATCGGCACCTGCCACGGGTTCTGTTCGCCGAAGGTGCCGCGCATGGTGATGATGGCGAGGAACGGGAACCGGCCATTGGCCTGCAGCGACAGCATGTTGATGCAGTTGCCGGTCCCGCTCGACTGCATGAGCAGCACCGCCCTCTTGCCGCCGAGATCGGCGCCGGCGGTCAGCGCCACGCCCTCCTCCTCGGTGGTCAGCGGGATCGACCGCACCCGGTTGTCGGCCAGCGACTTCTCGATCATGACCTTGTGCCCGCCGTCGGGAACATAGGCGAAGATCGACACCCCGCCCTCGACCAGTGTCTCGTAGAGCTCAGCGCCCCATACCGATTGGTCCGACATGCCTGCCCGTTTCCTGTCTTGCCGGTTGCGAGAGTTGGAACGCTAGCACGGTCGATTCTGGATTGTATACAATATTTGCTTCCCGATGCCAGGCTATCCTACCGCCGACAATCTTGAGATGGCGCCGGGCGCGTCGCGCGATATCCTGCCGTCCACGGCGACGTCGGCCGTGAAGCAGTCAGGGAGCGCTGATGGCCGAGATCGACCACGCCGCGCTGCGCGTCCTCGTCATCGAGGACGTGGAGGAGATCCGCCGCATCGTCGCCCGCGAGCTGCGGGCCATCGGGGTCGGCCAGGTCGAGCAGGCCGAGAACGGCCATGACGGGCTGATCAAGGTCGGGCTGTTCCGCCCGCATATGGTGTTTTGCGACATCCACATGGGGCCGATCGACGGTCTGGAGTTCCTGGACAAGCTGCGGATGCTGGCGATCGCCGAGCTGCGCCGGACGCCGGTGGTGTTCCTGACCGCGGATGCCGAGGAGCGGACGGTCCTGGCCGCCCGCAAGCTCGATGTCGACGGCTACATGGTCAAGCCGGTCACCAATGCCGGACTGCGCCGGCACCTGGACACCGCGATGGCCCGGGTGCGCGAGCGGGACGGCGGCTGACCTCAACCGCCGTCGAGCAGCGCCCGGAGAGCCTGTTTCTGAATCTTGCCATTGGCGTTGCGCGGCAGCGGATCCGCCATCAGCGTGATCCCCTCCGGCACCTTGTAGTCGGCGATCAGCTCACCGGCATAGGCGCGGATGTCCGCGGCGCCGACCGCGCTGCCCGCCGCCAGTTGGATGAAGGCGTGGACCCGCTCCCCGAGCACCGGATCGGGGCGGCCGACCACCGCCACCTCGACGATGTCCGGGTGATGGCTCAACACGTTCTCGACCTCGGCGCTGAACACCTTGAAGCCGCCGCGGTTGATCATGTCCTTCAGGCGGTCGAACACCTTTACGAAGCCATCGGAATCGACCGAACCGATATCGCCCGAGCGCCAGGCGCCATCGACGAAGGCCTCGCGGTTGGCCTCCGGACGGTTCCAGTAGCCCGGCACCACCATGGGCCCCGAGATCCACAGCTCTCCCGTCTCGCCCGGCGCCAGGACCGCGCCGGCCTCGCCGCGGATCTCGACCCGGCCGCACGGCACCACCTGGCCGACGCTGTCGGGGTGGTCCGGGTTCAGGCCCGGCGGCATGATCGTCGTCGGCGACGTGGTCTCGGTCGCCCCATAGGCGTTCACCAGCACCAGATCGGGCAGCAGCGCGTCCAGCCGGGCGATGGTCGCCTCCGGCATCGGCGCCCCGCCGAAGCATCCGACCCGCCAGGCCGACAGGTCGTGACTCGCGAGATCCGGTTGCATCACCGCCAGCGTGTACAGCGCCGGGACCATGATCGTGTAGGTAATCCGTTCGCGCGCGGCGGTCCTCAGCAAGTCCGGCACCTTGTAGCCGGCCCGCATGGCCACAAGGGCGCCGCCGGCGATCAGGGTGGCGTAGAAGATCCCCACCAGGCCGCTGACATGGCTGAGCGGGATCGGCGCCAGCGCACGTTCCGCCTCGGTGAAGTCGAGACAGCGCGAGAACGCCAGGGACGACTGGATGATCCCGAAATGGGTCAGCATCGCCCCCTTCGGCCGCCCCGTCGTGCCGGAGGTGTAGAGGATGACCGCGACATCCTCCTCGCCGATCTCCGCCGACACCGGCGCCGCCTCGGATGAAAACAGGCTGTCGAACGGATCGGCACCGTCGGGTGCACCGCCGACGAAGAACCGGCGGCGAAGGGTCGGAACGTCCTGCGCCGGCGGCACGTTCCCCGCCAGCGCGGCCTCGTGGATCAGCGCCGACGCCCCGCAATCGGTCAACAGGAACTCGAGCTCCGCCCGGCGCTGGCGGATGCCGAGGGGCACGCAGATCGCGCCGAGCCGGTTGCAGGCGAGAAGCGAGGCGACGAACTCCCAGCCGTTGTCGAGCAGCAGCGCCACCCGGTCGCCCCTGCGGATGCCGGCCTCGCGCAGCCCACCGGCGATCCGCCCGACCCGATCCTCCAGCGTGGCGAAGGACAGCCGGACATCCCCGGCGATGACCGCATCGCGCTGCGGAAACCGGTCAACGAGATCGCGGAACAGCGTCGCCAGATCGGCAGGGCGGTCGGCGTAGCACCGCACCCGTCGACCATCGTAGCGCGTCTCGACCGCCGTTGCCCCGATCCGACCTTCCCAGTAGCGGTCCTGCGGCGGCGGGGTCAGGGTGCCGGCCATGGTCCCTCTCCTGGCTCAGCGAGGCGCGGACCGACATCCGCCGCCCCGGTGTCCAGGTTGCCGGCCTCGCAGTGCCGGCGCAGTTCCAGGCGGCCGATCTGGTTGCGGTGCACCTCGTCCGGCCCGTCGGCGAGGCGCAGAAGCCGGGCGGTGGCATAGGCCGAGGCGAGCCCGTAATCGTCGCTGGTCCCGGCCCCGCCGAAGGCCTGGATCGCCCAGTCGATGACCTGACAGGCCATGGTCGGGACCGCGACCTTGATCATGGCGATCTCGGCCCGCGCCTCCTTGTTGCCGACCGTGTCCATCATCCACGCCGCCTTCAGCGTCAGCAGGCGGGCCTGCTCTATCTTGATCCGGGCCTCGGCGATCCGCTCCAGCGTGACGGTCTGCTGCGCCACCGGGGTGCCGAAGGTGACCCGCTGCTCGGCCCGACGGCACATCTTCTCGAGCGTCCGGTCAACGAGGCCGATCAGCCGCATGCAGTGGTGAATGCGGCCGGGCCCGAGGCGTCCCTGGGCGATCTCGAAGCCGCGGCCCTCCCCCAGCAGCATGTTCGCCGCCGGCACCCGCACGTCCTTGAAGTCGACCTCCGACGCCCGGTCGGGCACGGCGTAGAAGCCGAAGACCGGGATCGGCCGGATGACCGTGACCCCCGGCGTGTCCTTGGGCACCAGGATCATGGACTGCTGCCGGTGGCGGTCCGGATTGTCCGGGTCCGACTTGCCCATGAAGATCATGATCTTGCACCGCGGATCGGTGGCGCCGGTGGTGTACCACTTGCGACCGTTGATCACGTACTCGTCACCGTCGCGCCGGATCGAGCTCTCGATGTTGGTCGCGTCGGAGGAGGCGACCGCCGGCTCGGTCATGGCGAATGAAGAGCGGATCTCCCCGGCCAGCAGCGGCTCCAACCACCGCTTCTTCTGCGCCTCGGTGCCGTAGCGGACCAGCACCTCCATGTTGCCGGTGTCGGGGGCGGCGCAGTTGAACACCTCGGGCGCGAGATGCGAGCGCCCCATCACCTCGCAGAGCGGCGCGTAGTCCAGGTTGCTGAGCCCGGCGCCGTACGCGCTCTGCGGCAGGAAAAGGTTCCAGAGCCCCGCCGCCTTTGCCTTGGCCTTCAGCTCCTCGACCACCGGCTGGACCTGCCAGGGGCCGAGCTCGGCCGTCTCGGCGTAGTAGCGGGCCTCGTTCGGATAGACGTGCTCGGCCATGAAGGCCTCGATCCGGGTGCGCAGGTCGAGCACCGCCGGCGCATGCTGGAAGTCCATGGTCGCTCCCCCGTGTTTTTCAGCGAGCGTGCCATCGTCCGGGCGTCCGGTGAAGCAGGTGAGTGCGGCGGCCTTGCCGCAGGGCAAGGGACTCGCTAATTTGGATCCATGGATCCAAACATGCCAAGAACGATCGCCGATCACATCCGCGAGGACATCCGTGCCGGACGCCTCGACGCCGGTGCGACCCTGCAACAGGAGGCCTTGGCCGAACGCTTCGATGTCAGCCGGCAGCCGATACGCCTGGCCATCGAGAGCCTGCGCGCCTCGGGCTGGGTGGAACCCGGGCGCGGACGCAGCGTCCGGGTGGTCGAGATGTCCGACCAGGCGCTGCGCGATCTCGTGGAGGTCCGCCGGCTTGTCGAGCGCCAGGCGCTGACGCTGGCGATCCTCCGACGCACGGACCGGGACGTGCTGGAAGCAACCCATCTGCAAGAGCGGATCGAGATCGAAACCGACCCCAAGGCGCTGGAGCATCTCGACAGCGCCTTCCACTCCGTCCTGTATCGCGCCGCCGGCAACATGCGCCTGCTATCCCTGGTCGACACGTTGCGCCGCGAGGATCGCCGCCCCTACCACGAACAGCCGCCGGCCACCGCGAAACGCGCCGTCTGGTCGGCGCAGCACCGGACTCTGCTCGACCGGTATCGTGCCGGCGACGCGGAGGGGGCCGCGGCCGTGCTCGACGCCCACCTAGCCCAACTCATCGAGAGATAACGGTCATGCCCATCGGGTTCGCCAACACCCCCACGCCGCCCTACTACGCGGTGATCTTCACCTCGACCCAGACCGATGACCACCGTGGCTACGAGGCGATGGCAGCGGCGATGGTCGAGCAGGCCCATGCCCAGCCGGGCTGTCTCGGCTCCGAGAGCGCGCGCACTCCGGACGGGATCGGCATCACGGTGTCCTACTTCACCGACGAGGACGCGATCCGCGCCTGGAAGGCGCATGCCAACCATCTCGGCGCGCAGAAGCTCGGCAAGGAGCGGTGGTATGCTCACTACGAGCTGCGCGTCGCCAGGGTCGAGCGCGCCTACTCGGGGCCGGAGGGACGGTGATGGTGAATCTGAGCGACCGGGACGCGGTGATCGACGCCTATTGCGCCGCCTGGGACGAGCCGGACGCGGCGACACGCGAGCGGAGGCTGGCGGCGATCTGGGCCGAAGGCGGGGTGTATACCGACCCGACGGTTGATCTCGCCGGGCTGGACGCGCTCAGCGCCCATATCGCGACGGTGCAGGCAAAGCTCCCGGGCTCGCGGCTCGAACGGACCACGGGGCTGGACGACCACCACGACGTCGCCCGCTTCGGCTGGCGCAAAGTGCTGGCCGACGGCACGCCGTTGGCGGAGAGCCTCGACCTCGTTGTGTTCGACCCGGACGGCCGCCTGCGCCGCGTGGTCGGGTTCTTCGGGATGCTGCGCTAGGTTCCGTCCTCACAACCGGCACCCGCTTCATAAGAACAGACCCCAGGCTGGAACGGGCTCGCCGCGTCAACGCTCCATGTGGTCCGACAGGTCGCCCAGCAGGCGCATGACCTCCGTGGAGGCGTCACCCGCCGCGTTCACGTGCTGGATGGCCATGTGGAGGTCACCGGATGCGAAGGCCCGGGCCGCCTCGATGCCGCACCGGTGCACCTCCTGATGCGGTTGCAGCAGCGCCGTCCAGGCCGGGTGACCGACCAGGGCCGGGTCGGTCTGGCGGTCGTACCACTTCCCAAGGCGGCAGCTGTGATGGTCGGCGAGTTCCGCCGGGTCCAGGCGCTCGCGACCCGCCAGCATCTGCGCGAGCCGCCGCATCCAGATCATGTGGTCCGACTTGGCGGCATGGATGGTGGCGTTCGGTGTCCCGGACCGCACGAAGCTCTCGATACTATTGCTGATCACCGGGCCGGTCTCCTCGAGCGTCCCGATGGCGGCATCGATGCGGTAGACGTTCTGCGCGCTCATGTTGGCGATCACGCCGACGCCTTCCGAGATCTCCGTCGTCGCCGACTGCTGCTCGCCCAGGATCTGCGCGACCTCGGCCATAGACCGGGTAACCGACGAGATCCGGTCGGCCAGGGTCTCCATCTCGTTGCCGACCGTCTGGATCGTTCCCCGGCCCTGCTCCACCCGCTCGGCGCCCGACCGCATGACCTGGACGATCTCGTCCATGTCGGATCGGATCGTCGAGATTCGGGCGCGGATGTCGACGGTGGCGGTGGCGGTCTGGTTGGCGAGGGTCTTCACCTCGTTGGCCACCACCGCGAACCCCTTGCCAGCTTCACCGGCGCGCGCCGCCTCGATCGTCGCGTTCAAGGCCAACAGGTTGGTCTGCTTGGCGATCGTCTCGATGGTGGAGACGATGTCCCCGATCTGGCTCGACGCCTCGGCCAGCGCGTCGACCTTGCCGACCGCCGTGCGCACCACGTCGTAGACCGATTCCATGGAGGCGACCGCCTGCCCCGCCGCTTGGCGGCCGCTGTCGGAAACGGCGGCGGCCTCCTGGGTTTCCGCGGCCACGGCCTCCGTTGTCGCGTTGATGGTCTGCACGGTGACCGTCAGTTCCTCGACGGCCGCAGCGATCGATTGAGTGCGGGAGTCGACCTCGCGGATCGATGTCGACATCTCGGCCACCGATCTCACACCGGCATTGGCCGCGACCGACATACTGACCCAGTTCTGCAACTGTTTCTCGGCGTCCGGCGACAGGCGTTTCAGCCGCAGAAGTTTCTCGGCCAACGGCGAGCCGCTCCGTTCGACGATGTCGTCCTTGCCCGCAAGCAGCGCATCGACCAGTTCCTCGGCCGACATCCCACCCGTTTCGTCCGCGACGCTCATCGCGCTCTCCCTTTCGCGTTCCAGGATCGGCGGGGAGAGGCAGCGAGACCTACGAGCGCTAGACCCGGTTGAGCAGGCGGGCGCGGATCGTGCCCGGCAGAGCCCGGATCTCCTCCAGTATCGTCACCCCGTTGTCGACCGACCCTTCTACATCCAGAACCACGTAGCCTATCTTGCCATCGGTCTGATAGTGCTGCGCCACGATATTAAGGCCGTGACCTGCGAAGACTTCGTTAAGACGTTGAAGCTCGCCCGGCTCGTTGCGCTGCACCTGGATGAAGCGGGTGACCAGGGTTCCCTTGGGCAGCCGCACCTCGGGGAAGTTGACCGCGCCGTCGGTCGAGCCGACATCCGAATACTCGACGAACTTGCGCGCCACCTCGTCGCCGATTCGCTCCTGCGCCTCCTCGGTCGAGCCGCCGACATGCGGGGTGAGGATAACGTTGTCGAGGCCGCGCAGCGGGCTCTCGAACGCGTCCTTGTTCGACTTCGGCTCGCTCGGGAACACGTCGACCGCCGCCCCCGCAAGGTGCCCGTCCTTGAGCGCAGCTGCCAGCGCGTCGATATCGACCAGCGACCCGCGGGCGTTGTTGATCAGGAACGCGCCGGCGCGCATGGCGCGGATCTTCGCCGCGTCGAACAGGCCCCTTGTCTCCGGCGTTTCCGGCAAGTGCAGCGACACCACGTCGGACTTGCGCAGCAGCTCGTTCAGCGTGGCTGTCGGCTCGACATTGCCGTGGCTCAGCTTGTCCGAGCGGTCGAAATAGATCACCCGCATGCCCATGGACTCGGCGAGCGCGGCGAGCTGGGTGCCGATATTGCCGTAGCCGACGATCCCCAGCGTCTTGCCCCGCACCTCGCGCGAGCCGAGCGCCGTCTTGGCCCAGCGGCCGTCATGGGCGGCGGCGGATTTCTGGAAGGCGCCGCGCATCAGCATGACGATCTCGGCGATCGTCAGCTCCGCCACGCTGCGGGTGTTGGAGAACGGCGCGTTGAACACTGGAATGCCGAGCGATGACGCCACACCCAGATCGACCTGGTTGGTGCCGACCGAGAAGCAGCCGACCGCGACCAGGGTGCCGGCCGCCTTCAGCACCTCGGCGTTGAGCTGCGAACGCGAGCGGATGCCGAGCATGTGCACGCCCTGAACCGCCTCGATCAGCGCCGACTGGTCCATGGCGCCGGACATCTCCTGCAGGTTGGTGTAGCCGGCGTTCAGCAACACCTCCTTGGCGGTCGGCGAGATACCTTCCAGCAGCAGGATGCGGATCTGGTTCTTCGGGCGTGACAGTCCCTTGGCCATCTGGCGGGTCCGGTTCGGTTGGCGCGAGCGCGCGTCATAGCGCAGATGCTGCGCTGCACCAAGCCGTCACGCCGGACGCAGGCGCATCCCGGATCCCCGCGCGGCGCTGCGGCCAAGGACGAACAGCAGCAAGGCCGCGATGCCGACATGCAGGACGTTCCACGCCACCCCGTTCAGGAACGCCGCCGTGTAGTTCAGCGTCAGATCGAAGATCGCCCCCGACATCCAGCCGCCGAGCCCCATGCCGATCAGCGTCGCCGACAGCACCACGCCAACCCGCACACCCGCCTGAGTCGCCGGGAAGAACTGCCGCACGATCAGCGCGTAGGTCGGCACGATGCCGCCCTGGGACAGCCCGAACAGGGCAGAGACGATGTACAGCGGCACCAACCCGTCGAACGGCAGGAACAGCAGCAGCGCCAGCGCCTGCAGGCTGGAGCTCAGGAACAGGGTCCAGAGCGCGCCGATCCTGTCGGCCAGGACACCGCAGACCAGCCGGCTGACGATGCCGGTGGCCAGCATCAGCGACAGCATCTCCGCGCCGCGCTGGCTCTCGTAGCCGAGCTCCAGGCAGTAAGCGACGATATGCACCTGCGGCATGGCCATGGCGATGCAGCAGGCCAGGCCGGCGACGATCAGCAGCCCCTGGAGCACCGGCATCGGCAACGGCGCGCGGCCGTCGGGGCGCTGCGGCAGGACCGGCGCCGGCGCGTGGCCGATCGGCGAGCGTCGGCGCAAAGCGAGCGCCATGGGCACCACCGTGGCGACGCAGAAGATGGCGATGATCTGATGGGTCTCGCGCCAGCCGACCGCCTCGATCAGGTAGTCGACGATCGGCGGCCAGACGGTGCCGGCGAGATAGTTGCCGCTGGCGGCGATGGCGACCGCGATGCCACGGCGCTTGACGAACCAGTGCGAGATGTCGGCCAGCAGCGGCCCGAAGGTCACCGCGCCGCCCAGCATGCCGATCAGCAGCGCGTGCCCGGCCGAGAAGACCCAGATCGTCGGCGCGAAACTGGTCGCCGCGTACCCGACCCCGAGGGCCAGACCGCCGAGGATCAGCGCCGAGACGATGCCGAAGCGGTCGGCCAGCCGGCCCATCAGCACGGTACCGATCGCGACCCCGATCAGGGTGAAGGTATAGGGCAGCGAGGCGTCGGCCCGGCTCACCTCGAACTCGGCCTCCACCGCCGGCAGCACGACGACCACCGACCAGAGGCCGGCGCCGCCGATCGTGCTGATCAGCAGGCAGATCGCCAGCCGCGCCCAGGCGTAGGGACCGTCGATGTCGTCGGGGGCATCGTCGTCGTATCCCCGCGATGCCGGGTGGGTCATGACGCCGCCTTGGCGAGCGCCCGTTCGACATAGTCCAGGCGGTCCTGGCCGTAGAAGTTCTCGCCGTCGACGAAATAGGTCGGCGCGCCGATGACGCCGCGGATGATCGCCTCGGTGCAGTTGCGTTCAAGCTCGGCCTGCACGGCCTCGGTCATCGCCTCGTCGATCAGCGCCCGCGGGTCGCCGAACCCGGCCTGCGCCACCAGATCGGCGACCATGTCGGGATCGGCGATGTCGCGGTCGTAGCGCCACAGCGCCTCCAGCACCAGCAGGCTGAGCTTGTCGACATCGCCCGCCTCGCCGCGGACCGCCGCGCGCTGACCGGCGATGACGATGCCGCTCGGCAGTTCGACCGGGCCCATGTGATGGATCGGCTCGCGCAGGACTTCCACACCGTTGGCCTCGGCGCAGCGCAGGGCATCGGCCATGGCGTAGTTGCGCAGCATGATCGGCCGCTCGCCGAACGGCATGCCGCCGATCGCCGGCATGGTCTTCGACAGCAGGATCGGGCGATGGACGATGGTGCGGCCGTACTGGGTCGCCAGGGCGTTCAGCCGGGCGGCGCCGATATAGGTGAAGTTCGACCGGGTCGAATAGTAGTAGTCGATCGTGCTCATGCCGGGGGGCTCCGAGGTTCGTCGGGAAGGGAAACGGCCTCCAGCGGGGGACGTCCGCGGATCATGTCGGACGCCTTCTCGGCGATCATCATGGTCGACGCGTTCAGATTGGCCGACGGCATGGTCGGCATCACCGACGCGTCCACCACGCGGATCCCCTCGAAGCCGCGCAGGCGCAACTGGTCGTCGAGCACCGCCATCTTGTCGCCCTCCGGCCCCATGCGGCAGGTGCCCATGGGGTGGAACGTGGTGGTGCCCCGGTGACGGGCGGATTCCAGCAACTCGTCATCGCTCTGGATGTCGGTGCCGGGGAAGGTCTCGCCGGCGTTGTAGGGGGCCAGCGCCTGGGACGCCATGATCCGCCGCGCGAGCTTCATCGCCGCCAGCAGGACCCGGCGGTCCTCCTCATGGGCGAGATAGTTGGGCTGGATCACCGGCGCCTCGAACGGATCGGCGGTGCGCAGGCGCACGTATCCCTGGCTCTCCGGGCGCTGCTGCCAGGAGCCGATGGTCATGCCGGGCTCCTTCTCCAGTACCGACTGCACGCCCTCGGCGTAGGAGGCGGGGGTGAAGGTGAACTGGATGTCGCCGAGCTCCAGGGCCGGGTCGGAGCGCCAGAAGCCGTAGACCAGTGTCGGACTGATCGCCAAAATGCCCTTGCGGGTGGTGAAGTACTTGACGATCTCCCCCGCCAGTTTCAGGCCGCGGGCGCGTTCGTTGATGCTGTCGGCGCCCTTGACCCGGTAGGCGAAGCGCGGTGCGTAGTGGTCGCGCAGGTTCTCGCCCACCCCCGGCAGCTCGTGCCTGACCGCGATGCCGTGCTCCGCCAGGTGCGTCGGATTGCCGATGCCGGACAGTTGCAGCAGCTGCGGCGAGTTGTAGGTGCCGCCGGCAAGGATGACCTCGCGGCTGGCCGACACCTCGTTTGGGATGCCGTGGCGTCCGCCCTTGTTGTAGGCCACGCCCGTCACCCGCCTGCCGTCCAGCACCAGCGAGGTGGCGTGGGCATGGGTGATGATGGTGAGGTTCTTTCGCTTCATCGCCGGGCGCAAAAAGGCGCGGGCCGCGCTCATCCGCCGGCCGTCCTTGATGGTGCGCTGGGCGTAGTTCACGCCCTCCTGGCGCGCGCCGTTGTAGTCGGGGTTCTTCGGAATGCCCTGCTCGACACAGGCCTTAATGAAGGCCTCGGTCAGGGGATGCGACCAGTCGATATCGGTGACCTTGAGGTTGCCGTCCTTGCCCCGGAACGTGTCGTCGCCCTCGCCGATCCGTCCCTCGCAGCGCTTGAAATACGGCAGGACGTCGGCATAGCCCCAGCCGCGATTGCCAAGCTGCGACCAGGTGTTGAAGTCGAGCCGCTGACCGCGGTTGTAGATGTGGCCGTTGATCGAGGACGAGCCACCGAGGGTCTTGCCGCGCGGCGCCTTGATCCGGCGCCCGGCGGTCCAGTGGCTCGGTTCCTGCTCGTAGAGCCAGTTGTTGGCCGGGTCGACCATCATCTTCATGAATCCGGCCGGGATGTGGATGTAGGGGTTCCAATCGCGTGGTCCTGCCTCCAGCACGCAGACGGACACGGCTGGGTCCTCGCTCAGTCGATTGGCGAGCACCGAGCCGGCCGAGCCGGCGCCGACGATGACGTAGTCGAAGCGATCCATAGCTGCGTTCCGAGATACATAACGGCCCAGGTCGAACCATCCGCTGGACTGACGCTAGCACATCAACCGGCGGCCGCCAGAGGGCGAAGACACGATCGACGGCTGCCGCCAACCGGCAATTGCCTCGCAGTTGAACAGGGCATCAGCGTCCAGGCCCCGATGACTCGCGAGGTTCGTCTTGGAACGGTGGAATTAACGGAATTTTTAGTTTCTTCCCCGTAAACGTCGCCCACCCTCAGCGTGGAGCAAAGCCATGTCGCGAGTTTCGATATCCGCAAGTGCGGTCTTCGCAATAGCAATCGTCATTGGAACGGCCGGCCCGGCCAAAGCCGAACAGCCTCTGACCATGCCCATCGACGCGCTCGTGACGGACGAGTTCGTCGCCGACGTACGGCAATGGGCAACCGCCCCGGTGATTCTTGGGGCCTTGAGCGGCCGCGCCGAGCGCGTTGGCACACTGCCGCAGGACGAAATCGACGCGCTGGACAAGCAATGGCGTGCCGAACGGGAGAGCGACGACCAGCCTCTGATCACCTCCGTGCTGTCCGGTCCGGTTTCCAGCTATCTCACGCGGATCCAGGCCAATTCGGTTGGTGTCCTGACCGAAATCTTCGTCATGGACAGCAACGGTCTCAACGTGGGCCAGAGCGGGATCACGTCGGACTACTGGCAGGGCGACGAGGGCAAATTCCAGAAAACCTACGGCGCCGGTGCCGGTGCGTTCTTCATCGATGAAGCCGAGTTCCACGACGGGACTCGGACCTGGCGCGCGCAATTGAACATGACGCTCGACGACCTGGGCGGCAAACCCGCGGGCGCCATCACCGTCGAAGTCAATCTCACAGAACTCGAGCGGCGCGCTGCCGCCGGTCTCGGCTCTTAGAAGGGTGATCCGATGTCATTCATCAACAACCTGAAGATCGGGCGGAAGCTTGCCGCCGTTTTCGGCGTTCTGGTTGCCATCATGATCCTGTCGGGAGCCATGACCGCGTGGCAATTGGAGAACGCGAGCGGTTCCTCCAGGGAGGTCGCGCGGGTCCAGAAACTGGTCGAGAACCTGCAGGCCATGCACGGCCGGGCGCTTGCCCAGGCGATCGAGATCCGCGGCCTGTTGCTGACGGGCGACCGGTCCTCAATCGACCGTTTCGAAGAGAACGGGAAGGCTTTCGACATTGCGGCCGTGCGCCTGCTCCAAGCTGTTGGCGGCGACAATCAGGCGGCCGCGATCGTAAGAGACTATGCTGCGGTGAACAGGGCGTGGCGCGAGACGGCGGAGCGGCAGATCGCGCTCATGCGCCAGCCCCTCACCGTTGACGAGGCCCGGGTGATCGAGGCCAACGGCGCCGGAACCGACTATGTTGAGGCACTTCGGACCCGTTTCGAGCGTCTTTCGGCATTTGCGGAGGAGACGTCGGCCATCGCCCATGCCTCGCAGGCAACGGCCTTCACGCTGGTCCGAGTCCTCGCGGCGATTTCGGCGGTGCTCGGCATTGTCGTCGCCATCGTCGGCTACGTTCTCCTGACGTCAGGCATTGCCAAACCGATCAATGCGATGACCCAGACCATGGGCGAGATGGCCAACGGCAACCACGATGTCACCGTGCTCGGAACGCAGCGAGGCGACGAGGTCGGTCAAATGGCTGAGGCCGTTGAAGTGTTCCGCCGGAATATGATCGAGACCGAGCGTTTGCAGGCGGAAGCCGCGGCGAAGCAGCGGGCTGAACTGGACCGGGCGCAGAAGTTGCGGGACGTGACCCATTCCTTCGAAACCGATGCCCAGTCGATGACGGAACAGGTCGCCTCGGCGGCCACCGAACTGGAACAGACGGCGCAGTCGTTGAGCGGCATCGCCGACCAGTCGACGGAGCGGGCGACCATGGTCGCGGCCGCGTCGGAGCAGACGTCCGCAAACGTACAGACCGTGGCAACGGCGAGCACGCAGTTGTCCTCTTCGATCAGCGAAATCTCGCAGCAGGTCGGCAACGCCAACAAGATTGCCCGTTCGGCACGCGAAGAAGCCGAGTCCACCCAAAGCGAGGTCGAAGCTCTGGCCGACGCCGCCCAGAAAATCGGCGCCGTTGTGAACCTGATCCAGGAAATCGCCGAGCAGACCAATCTGCTGGCCCTGAACGCGACCATTGAGTCGGCACGGGCCGGTGAAGCCGGCAAGGGCTTCGCGGTGGTCGCCTCGGAGGTCAAGAATCTGGCGGGCCAAACCGGCAAAGCGACGGAGGAGATCGGCGCCCAGATCCAGGCGGTTCAGGACCGAACCCAGTCGGCGGTGCGGGCGATCGCTAAGATCGTCGACAGGGTCAATGCGGTCGAGGAGGTGGCCTCGAGCGTCGCCGCCGCGGTCGAGGAACAGGACTCCGCGACCAACGAGATCTCGAGGAACGTCAGTGAGGTCGCCTCGGCGGCGGAGGATGTGAACACCAACATTGCGAGCTTGCGGGAAGCGGCGGGCCAGACCGGCGATTCCTCCGGCGAGGTCCTCAGCACCGCGCAACAGCTTTCGAAGCAAGCGGAGCAATTGAAAGCCCGGGTTGGCCAGTTCCTGAAAGACGTCCAGGCGGCCTGATCCGCCCAACTCGAACCTCATAACAGATGGGCGGCCGAAAGGCCGCCCATCTGCGTCCGCTGATCCGGGATCCGACTAGAGCATGATCGTCCAAGACGGGCTCGCTTCGCGATGCCGGCTTGGACGTGCCTCATGCTCTTCTGAAACAAGATAGAGCAAATTCACATGCATCGCCGCGATCGCTGACGAGCGCGTCAAAGCATGATTTGCTCTAGCTGTCGGCGGGTCCGCCGCCTCGGGTCAGATCCCGGACGGGAGATGCGCACAGGTCGCGCAGGAAACACGTCGGGCATTTCGGCGCCCGGGACGCGCAGACCCGCTTGCCGAACTCCAGCAACCAGAGGTGACCGTCCATCTTGGCCCAGTCCGGTGCCCGGGCGTCCAGCGACCGGGCGGTCTCCGCCTCGGTCTTGCCCGCCGCGAGGCCCAGACGGTTGCAGACCCGGTGCACGTGGGTGTCGACCGCGATCGCCGGCTCCCCGAAGGTGAAGAGCAGCATGATGTCCGCGCACTTCCGCCCGATCCCCGGAAGCGCCATGAGCCCTTCCCGGGTCCGCGGCACCACGCCGTCGCAGGCCTCCAGCAGGTGGGCACAGAGCCGTCGCAGGTTGCGGGTCTTGGTGTTGTAGAGGCCGCAGGGCTTGATCGCAGCGGCGATCGCGCCGTCGTCCAGGGCAAGAATCCCGGCCGGCGTATCCGCCAGCGCGAACAGCGCGTCGCGGGCGCGGGCCGTGTTCTCGTCCCGGCTCTGCGCCGAGAGCAGGCAGGAGACCAGGGCCTTGAACGGCTCCGGATCCTCCTTGACATGCGGCTCCCGCGGACCGGGCGGCGCACGCTCGGCCAGCCGGCGGAATACGGATTCGACATCTTCCTCGCTGAGCATGGTCTGGATACGCTCCCTACCCCGCCATCGGATCGCCCCAGCCATCGAGGATCGTGACCGTGCCCCAACCCGCCGCTCTGATCTTCGACTGCGACGGCGTGCTCGTCGACTCGGAGGCGATCGTCATGCGGATCGAACGCGACCTGCTCGCCGAGGTCGGGCTTCGGTTCGAGACCGCCGATTACATCGCCCGCTTCACCGGTCTGTCCTACGACGACTACTTCGCCGCGCTCAACGCCGAGCGCCGGGCACGGACCGGCGACGACCTGCCGCGCGACCTGTACGAGCGCATCAAGGACGCCAGCGTCGCCGCGGTGGCGCGGGAGTTGGAGGTGGTGCCCGGCATCGCCGAGTTGCTGGCCGTCGTCACGGCGCCGACCGCAGTCGCCTCGTCCTCCTTTCCGAGTTCGCTGGACGCCAAGCTGCGCAAGACCGGCCTGCACGACCGCTTCGCGCCGCATATCTACTCGACCAAGCTGGTGGCCAACGGCAAACCGGCACCGGACATTTTCCTGTTCACCGCCGACAGGCTGGGCGTCGCGCCGGCGGGCTGCGTCGTGATCGAGGACAGCGTGAACGGCGTGCGCGCGGCGGTGGCGGCCGGCATGACCGCGTGGGGCTTCACCGGCGCCGGTCATGCCGATGCGGGCCTCGCCGAGCTGCTCACCGACGCCGGGGCCGAGTCGGTGTTTGACAGCCATGCGGCGATTGCGCTCCGCTTGGCCGCCTAACGGAACGGGTATCGGGAGGTTTCAGGTGACCGAAGAGCGGGTCGATATCGCCATCGTGGGCGCCGGGTTCGCCGGCATGTACATGCTGCACCGCGCCCGCGGCCTGGGGCTGTCGGCGGTCGTCTTCGAGACCGGCGACGGTGTCGGCGGCACCTGGTACTGGAACCGCTATCCGGGCGCGCGCTGCGACGTCGAGAGCATGGAGTACTCCTACCAGTTCGACGACGCGCTGCAGCAGGAGTGGTCCTGGTCCGAGCGCTACGCCGCTCAGCCGGAGATCCTGCGCTACGCCAACCATGTGGCCGACCGCTTCGACCTGAAACGCGACATCCGCTTCGAGACCCGGGTCACCGCCGCCCATTACGACGACGCGGCCGGCGTCTGGCGGGTTTCCACCGATAGCGAGAATGGCGGGGGCGACCGGGTCGCCGCCACCCACCTGGTCATGGCCACCGGCTGCCTCTCCTCGGCCAACGTGCCGACCTTCGACGGCATCGACACCTTCAAGGGTGACTGGTACCACACCGGGCGCTGGCCGAAGGAGGGCGTCGACTTCACCGGCAAACGGGTGGCGGTGGTCGGCACCGGCTCGTCGGCCATCCAGTCGATCCCGGTGATCGCCCGCCAGGCCGAGCATCTCACGGTGTTCCAGCGCACCCCGAACTACGCCGTGCCGGCGCAGAACCACCCGGTCGATCCCGAGCGCGAGGCCTGGTTCAAGGCGAACTATCCGGAACTCCGCCGCAAGGCCGCCGAGGGGCGGTCCGGCCAGCTCTACTCCGTGCGCGACCTGAAATGGGGCAGCGAGCCCCTCGAGGTCGCCCGCGAGGAGTTCGAGACGCGCTGGGAGGTCGGCGGGTTCTGCTTCCTCGGCGCCTATGCCGACCTGCTGGTCAGCGAGGAAGGCAATGCGGTCGCCGCCGAGTTCGTGCGCGACAAGATCCGCGCCACCGTGACGGACCCCGCCACCGCCGAGCTGCTCTGCCCGACCAGCGTCATCGGCTGCAAGCGGATCTGCGTCGATATCGGCTATTTCGAGACCTACAACCGCGACAACGTCTCGCTGGTCGACATCTCCGGGGCGCCGATCGAACGGCTGACGGAGAACGGCCTGATCACCGGGGGCAAGGAGTACGCGTTCGACGCCATCGTCTTCGCCACCGGCTTCGACGCCATGACCGGCGCCCTCGCGCGGATCGACATCCGCGGCCGTGACGGGCTGCCCCTGTCGCAGAAGTGGGAGGCGGGACCGCGCACCTATCTCGGCCTGACCACCGTCGGCTTCCCCAACCTGTTCCTGATCACCGGGCCCGGAAGCCCGTCGGTGCTGACCAACATGCTGCCGACCATCGAGCAGCACGTGAACTACGTCAGCGACATCATCGCCCATCTGCGCGCCCACGGGCAGACGACGATCGAGCCGGAACCGGATGCCGAGGATGCCTGGGTCGACCACGTCAACGCGGTCGCCAACGGCACGCTCTATCCGAGCTGCAACTCCTGGTATCTCGGCGCCAACGTGCCGGGCAAGCCGCGGGTGTTCATGCCGTATCTCGGGTTCCCGGCCTATGTGAAGAAATGCGACGCGGTCGCGGCGGCCGGGTACGAGGGGTTCCGGTTGGGGTGACGGTTAGATCCCCGTCACCCGCTCCGGAGCGGCGGGGAGTTCGCCGCGTTCGACGGCGTGCACGGCCTTCACGAGGCCCCGGTTGGCCGGGGCGTCGATGCCGATCTCCGCACCCTTCTCGGCGATGAAGCCGTTGATGTAGTCGATCTCGGTCCGCCGGCCCTTGTCGATGTCCTGGGCCATGGAGGGACGGCTCATCTCGCTGCGGCCCTCGCAGGCGGCCAGCATCTCGGTCTCGATCACCTCGCGCTGCCTGGCGTCGCCCTTCCAGGCGGCGATCCACTCCTCGGCGGTGAACTTGCCGATCTTCTCCAGGTCGTAGCCAAGCGCCCGACCGATCGCCGCCGCCTCGCCGCAGATCCGGATCTGCAGCCAGCGCACGTCCGGATCGCGGGCGCAGCCGTTATTGGCCAGACCGCTGGCGGCGCTGACCCCGTTCTGATGGGCGTTGGCGCAGAGCTTGGACCAGCGCTCACCCCACAGGTTGGTGGTGGTCTTGGCGCTATCGACGCCGGCGAGCATATCGCGGATCCGCTCGATCCGCGGCGTGATCCGGCCATGCGCCTCACCGACGCGGAACACGGTGTGCTGGTTGCCGCCGAGCGGGACACCGCGCTTGACCTCCGCCGGACCGGTCAGCTCGACCGCGATCTTGGCGGCGATGCAGCCGACGACCCGGCCCCAGCCGACCACCCTGGCAATGGTCTCCTCGTTGATGCAGTTCTGCAGCGAGACCACGTAGCCGTTCGGCGACAGGTAGTCCTGGATCATCATCGTCGCCCAGGCGGTGTCGAACGACTTCACGCAGACGAAGGCGATGTCGATCGGTCCGGTCTTCTTCAGCGCCTGGACGTCGGTCAGATGGATCGCCTTGGCCGGGGCGTTGAAGCACTCCGCGTCGGTCAGGCCAGACAGGTTCAAACCGCCCGAATTGATCGCGTTCACGTTCTCCGGCCACGGATCGATCAGGGTGACGTCCTCGCCGGCGCGGGAGAAATAGCCGCCGACATAGGCGCCGACGGCGCCGGCCCCGACGATCGCGATGCGCTCGCTCATGGTCTTGGTCCTTGGTTCGGTTCGATCAGTGCGGGCGGTCGCCGCCGCCGATGGTCAGGCGGTGCATCACCCGGCGTTCGCCCGGATAGTCGTTCAACGCCATGTGCTGGGTGCAGCGGTTATCCCAGATCACCAGCGTGCCCTTGCGATACGACGCGCGCGCGGTGAAATCCAGGGTCCCGGCATGGGCCTTCAGGAAGGCGACCAGGGCGTCGCTCTCGGTCTCGCCGAGGTCCTTGATCCGGTACAGATGGCTGCCGCTCACGTACAGCGCCTTGCGCCCGGTCTCGGGATGGGTGCGAACCAGCGGGTGCTCGCTCTCCATCTTCGGCGCGTTCTCGACATTGGTCGCATTGAAGCGGGTGCTGTTCATCAGCGCCGCCCGGCCGCCGCGCCGGCCCTTCAGGTCGCCGCTATAGACACCGGTCAGCCCGTCGACGAAGCCGCGCATGGTCGGGCTCAGGGTCTCGTAGGCGCGGTAGAGATTGGCGAGAATCGTGTCGCCGCCGCGCGACGGCACCTCGTGGGCGTAAAGCATGGTGGCGACCGGCGGCCGTTCGTCGAACGACATGTCGGTGTGCCAGGCGCCGCCGAAATTCTTCTCCTCGTCCGGCTCCTTGCGGATCTCGAACACCTCCGGATGGTCGTCCAGGCCCTTGACGAACGGATAGGGCACCAGCGGTCCGAAGCGTCGGGCGAAGGCCTTGTTCTGCTCGATCGTCAGGTCCTGGTCGTGGAAGACAAGCAGCTGGTTTTGCAGGAAGGCGCGATGGATCTCCGAGAAAGTCTCGTTGCCCAGCTCCTTCGACAGGTCGACACCGGAGATCTCTGCGCCCATGGTGCCGCCGATCGGCTTTACGGATATGGTCTCGTATCGCTGCATCGCCTTCCTCCCGTGAGGACCGTCGCGTGACGCGGCCCTTGTACACAATCTGAGCATGCCCCGGCGTCCCCCGTCACCCCAACTTTTCGCGGAGCCCCTTTGTCCGACGCCCCCTCAAGACCCGCCGCCAACGCCTATCTGCTGCTGGTTCTGACGACCCTCTCGTGGGGCGCCAACGCGGTCGCCGCCAAGATGTCGGTGGGCGAGCTGTCGCCGATGCTGCTCACCCTGCTGCGCTGGGCCGGCGTGGTGATCCTGCTGGCGATCTTCGCGCGCGGCCGCATCGCCGCGGAATGGCCGATGCTGCGGGCCCACGCGCCGAAGATCTTCATCATGGGCGCGCTCGGCTTCAGCGTGTTCAACACCTTGATGTACATCGCCGCCCAGCACACCCAGGCGGTCAATATCGGCATTCTCCAGGGCTCGATCCCGATCTTCGTCCTGCTCGGCGCCTTCGCCGCCTATCGCACGCCGGTGCGCGCCGTTCAGATTCTCGGCGTCGCGGTCACCATGGTCGGCGTCATGATCGTCGCCTCCAAGGGCGACCTCGCCCGCCTGGCCGCGCTGGAGCTGAACCATGGTGACGTGCTGATCGTGTTCGCCTGCGTGCTCTACGCCGGCTACACGGTTGCGCTCAGGAACCGGCCGCCGCTTTCCGGGGTGGCGATGTTCGCCGGCCTCGCCGTCGCCGCCTTCCTGACCTCGATCCCGATCGCCGCCTACGAGGTCGCCGCCGGCGGGTTCCAGGCGCCGACGCTGAAAGGCTGGGCCATCGTCGGCTTCGTGTCGCTGATACCCTCGTTCCTGGCCCAGATCGCCTTCCTGCTGGCGGTGGATCAGGTCGGTCCCGGCCGCGCCGGGGTGTTCGTCAACCTGGTGCCGATCTTCGCCGCGGTGCTCAGCGTGGCCATCCTCGGCGAGCATTTCGGCTGGTATCATGGGCTCGCGCTCGTCCTGGTCCTCGGCGGCATCGCCATCGCCGAGCGGTTCAAACGCTGACGGAGACCCCCATGGCCGCCACGCCGGAGCCCTTCACGCTCTCGATCCCCGACGCCGACCTCGACGACCTGCGCGCGCGGCTGGCCCTGACCCGGTTCCCCGATCGCACGCCAGGCGAGGCCTGGACCTACGGCACCGACCCCGACTACCTGCGCGACCTCGTGGACTATTGGCGCGACGGCTTCGACTGGCGGGCGGAGGAGGCGGCGCTCAACGCGTTCCCACAGTATCGGGTCGATCTCGACGGCATCCCGCTGCATTACCTGCACGTCGAGGGCACCGGAGCGGCGCCGATCCCGCTGCTGCTGCTGCACGGCTGGCCGGGATCGATCCTGGAGTTCCTGGACATCATCCCGATGCTGACCGACCCGGCCGCCCATGGCGCGCCGGACGCGCCGAGCTTCACCGTGATCGCCCCATCGCTGCCGGGCTTCACCCTGTCCTTCGCGCCGGATCAGCGGCGCTTCTCCTGCGAGGAGATGGCGGTGACGATCGCCCGGCTGATGGCCGAGGTGGTCGGGATCGACCGCTACATGGTCCAGGGCGGCGATTGGGGCTCCTTCGTCGGCTCGCGCATCGCCTTCGACCATGCGGAAAGGGTGCGGGCGCTGCACCTCAACTTCATGCCGCTGCGCCGCGACGCCGCCGTGGCCGAGAACCCGACGGCCGAGGAGCAGGCCTATCTCGAGGAACTCGCCCTGTTCCTGAAGGAAGAGACCGGCTACCAGGTGATCCAGGGCACCCGGCCGCAGACGCTGGCCTCGGCGCTGGTCGACTCGCCGGCCGGCCTCGCCGCCTGGATCGTCGAGAAGTTCCACGTCTGGACCGACAATGACGGCCGCATCGAAAGCGCGGTCAGCCGCGACCGGATGCTGGCGAACATCGCGCTCTACTGGTTCACCGGCGCGATCGGCTCGTCCTTCTGGCCGTACTACGCGCGGCTGCACGGTCCCTGGCCGATCCCGCTTGGCGGCACGATCACGGTGCCGACAGGCTATCTGCAATCCCCGCGCGAGATTTTGCGGCCGCCCCGATCCGCGGCCGAGCGGGTCTACACGGACATCCGGCAGTGGACGGTGCAGGACAAGGGCGGTCATTTCGCTGCCCTCGAACGGCCCGCCGCGCTTGCCGCCGAGGTCCGCGCCCTCGCCGGCCTGACTGATTGAATGGGATTCATCTAAACCTCCCGCAATCAACCTTCAATTGTTCCGAGATGACCTGCTATCCTCTCGGCTCAAACGACGGGAGGTTAGGGTCATGAGCAGTGAAGAATTCACGACGAACGGCATGAAACGCCGCGACTTCCTGGCCGGTGCCGGCGCGATGGCGCTGAGCCTGCCGTTGATGCCGATGCCGGCGATCGCCCAGGGCGCCGGCCCGGGCGTTGCGCCGGCGGGAACGCCGATCTACCGCCTCGGCATCTATCCCGCGATCGGCCTGTGCCGGGTCGGCAGCGGCACCAACTGGTTCCACGCGCCGGAGATCCCCGGCATGCCGCCGCAGGCGCCGCAGGGCTTCAAGGACGGCACCGAGAAGATCAACAAGCAGGTCCAGCGGTTCCGCATCTACGCGTTCTCCAAGGACGGCCAGGTGATCAAGGAGATCACCGCCGAAGATGGCGAGATCCATTGGAGCGTGCATCTCGCCAACACCAAGGCCGCCTGGTACGGCTTCAACAATCCGATGGACAACGGCGACCTTGCCCCCGGCATCCCGGGGCAGCTGCGTAACCAGTATTTCACCACGGCCGAGCAGCGCCTGCAGAATCTGGTGATCGACGGCGGGGCGACCACCGTGTCGGGGCGCGGCAACAACCGCAACGGCAACCGCGCTCAGAACGCGATGGACGGCACGTTCTGGGGCGGGCAGCCGGAAAGCCAGACGGTCAACCTCGGCAATCTGGGGACGGATCTGCACGGTCGCCTCTTGGTGTTCCCGCCGGACGGCGTCTCGAACTCCCCGACCAACGCCGCCATCACCAGCTTCGCCGACAACAACGGCTGGCATGACGACTGGTGCGACGGCCCGGTCACCGCCACCGTCGACCTCGGCGCCGAGGTGCCGGTCGATCCGGATTTCGACGGATCCGTGGACGCCGCGTGGGTCGCCTGCGTCGGCCCGAACTTCGCACCGGAGATCCCGCCGGTGTCGACCATGTATGACGTCATCTACGACATGAACGTGAAGCTCGGCTGGCAGACCGCGCCGGAAAGGCCGTCCTTCACCAAGCACATCTACCCGACGTTCCGCCGCCTCGGCCTGATGCAGTGGCTGAGCGACGCCGCCAATCTGCGGGAAGGGTGGATGGGCGAGTTCTTCGACTTCTCCGACCCGCAGTTCATCGAGGCGGCATCCCAGCCGGGCAGCAGCCTCGACAAGGCCGCCGTCCTGCGCCAGATCCGGCCGCCGTTCGAGTTCTCCAACAATGCCGAGAGCGAGTACTTCATCGAGCAGCAGCTCAAGGTGCCATACATGCTGGGCGACGGCATCAACTACGACGGCAGCCCGTACCAGTGGTTCCAGATGGCGCACCAGCAGTACCAGTTCCTGGTGGAATGGGCGAACGGCGACTATGTCGACGACTGGGACCCGAACGCGTCCCCCATCGGTTCGTTCGACGACATCCCGCTCGATCAGCAGCCGATGGCGCTGACGGAAGCCGCGCTCGAGCCGCTCAGCGGCGGCGCGTTCCATCCGGGCGTGGAGTTGACCTACTACCTGCGGCACAAGAACATGTACGCCCGCGCCCACGCCCCGTCCGGCACGGCGCCGGCCGACCTGCCGGAACCGTTCCGCATCGCCCTCGGCGACCGGCCGACCCTGCTTCAGGATCTCGGCCGGCTGCTGACGCCGGACCTGACCCTGGTGGGCGACCCGGCCAAGGGTATCGCGCCGGCGGTATGGAAGTGCATGCCGGGCGACATGACCCGGTGGATGGGCCTGCCTTGGCAGTGCGACGCCTTCAGCTGCCAGCAGGTGCTGATGCAGGACGATTTCCCGACCGCGGTGTGGTGGCCGGCCCTCCTGCCGATCGACGTCCTTCCAGTGGATTTCCTGCAGAACCAGGTCATCCAGGGCCGGACCCGGAACGGTCAACCGCTCTCGAAGGAGGAGCGGCTCAAGTTCTACAGCCAGCGTGCCGATTGGAAGCGCGGGGTGGCCGGGATCGGCTATCACGCCAATGCCAGCTACTGGGACGGCATCACCAACATGATCACCCTGTGGGAGCGCATGGGCTTCGTGGTGAAGTACGACATTCCGGCGGACGTGGCGCAGGAACTCGGCATCCCGACCGAGGCCTTCGCCGAGACCGGTCGGGCCGACAACATGGAGTTCCGCTTCGACTGGAAGCCGTCGGACGGGCAGCTTCCGCTCTGAGGGCTCCGTGACCAAGACCGTCGCCGTCGTCGGGTCGGGCATCGCCGGCCCGGCGGCGGTCGTCGCGCTCGCCCGGGCCGGTTTCGAGGTGCGCTGGATCGCGCCGCGGCCGGACCCGGACCATGACCCGGTGGGCGAGACCCTGGCCCCCGCCGCCAATCCGATCCTCGACCGCCTGGGTTTGTCCGGTGTCGCCGCCGGCGGCCCACACCGCCCGTCGCATACCACGCTCTCCTCCTGGGGGCGCGAGCAGCTGATTGATCGCAACGCCATCCTGCATCTGGAGGGGCCCGGCATGGTCCTCGACCGCCGCCGGTTCGAGGCCGATCTCCGCAAGGCGGCAGCCGAAGCCGTTGACCCCCATGCCACGCGCCTCGCCGTCGCTGCTGTGGCGGATGGCCGATGGGCGCTGACCTTGGAGACCGGAGAGACGCTGCACGCGGATGCGGTCGTCGACGCCTCGGGCCGGACCGCCGCGATCGGCCGAAACCTTGCCGAATACCGCCGCGCCGATCAGCTGATAGCCGTCCACGCCTTCCTCAACCAGATCGACGAAACGGTCGAACCGACCAAAGCGGTGCTGATCGAAGCCGTGAAAACCGGCTGGTGGTACGCCGCCCTGCTGCCGGACGGCACTCTCTCGGTCGCGTATTTCACCGACCCCGATCTCCTGGGCGAGACTCCGAGCCGGAATGTCGATGCCTGGAGCCGGCTCATCGACGGGACCCGCTACATCGGGCGCTGGATCGGGGATGCCGGGTTCGCGGTCGACGTGCCGCCCCGGCTCGCCAGCGCCGGCACAACCTGGCTGTCGCCGCCTGCCGGCCGCGTCGAAGGAGCGCCCTGGATCGCGATCGGCGATGCGGCGGCGGCGTTCGATCCGCTCTCCTCACATGGCATGACCACCGCACTATGGGCGGGAGAGCGCGCCGCTGGGATCCTTCCGGCCGCCCTGACCGGAGACGGCGACGCGCTGCCCTCCTACACCCGCGCGGTGCTGGACGGCGTGCGGCGGTTCCTTGACCAGCGGACCCAGATGTACGCGAGCGAACGGCGCTTCGCCGACGCGCCGTTCTGGCGCAGGCGGATTGCACCGCCGGAGTGATCGCCGCACCGGGCCTCCCATTTGCGCAGCGACTCAGGATATGGTCTACGAACGACGGACAGGCACGGCAAACCGACTCGCGTGGACATCCGATGGCGCTTCCCGCCTCCTACACCCTGACCCTCGAACCGGTGTCCCAGACCGTCGTGATCCGCGTGATCGGTCCGGTGGACGGTGCCCTTCACCAGCGGGTCTTCCAGGACATCGCGGCGCGCTACGACATCTCCCGGACCAACTTTCTCTGGAACCTGACCGAAGCGAGCTTCAGCCAGTTTTCGATCGAGGAGGTCAAGAAGATGAAGCAGGTCCGCGCCGAATTCGCCGGCAAGCGAAGCGGGGTCAAATCCTGCATCTGGATCAACAACTCCTACGAACGCACGCTTGTGCGGCTGTACGAGGATCTGAACGAGAACATCTCGCCCAAGGCCGAGCTGGTCTTCTCCGAGGAGAATGCGCGCGCGTATCTCGGCATTCCCGACGATTTCGAACTGCCGCGCCAGGCAAAGACAGCCTAGGGCTAGTATCACCGTCTAGCGGAACAGGTACCTGCGATGGGCATCCGCCATCGCCCGCGCCCGAACCGTGAACTCGCGGGCGGTGCGCGGGTCGACCGTGTCGGCCAGGGTCTCCTCGAACAGGGCCAGCCAGCGTTCGAAGTGTTCGGGCGTCAACTCGCCCAGGGCGGCGTGGGCCTGCATCGGACTACCGTCGTAGCGGCCGGTCAGGTTCAGCACCGACGACCAGAACGCCTTCAGCTTGGCGAAGTGCGCCGGCCAGTCGCCGACATGACGGAGAAACACCGGCCCCAGCACCTCGTCCTCCCGCGCCCGGCTGTAGAACACCTCGACCACCAGATCGATGTCATCCTCGCCGACGCGCGCGAAGGGAGGGTCAGGGGGCGTGGACTCCATGCACGGAAGCTATCACGCCGCCAGTGCCGGCGCGTAGAGCAGCTTCACATAGGACCGCATCAGCCGGAGCTGCTCGGCCAGAACCGACGGCTCCTTCAGCGCCTTGGCCATGACGATCCCGCCCTCGGTCACCGAGGACACCATGTCCGCCAGCGCGTCGATGTCCACGATGTCGTTGGGATGGTGGCGGGCGTTGATCGCGTCGAAGATCCGCCGGAACCGCTCGCGCCAGGCCAGCACGCCCTGACGGTTCAGCTCGCGGACCTCGCGGTCGAACAGCACCTCGTTGTAGCAGTAGGTGGCGACAAGGCAGCCGGGATGGCCCTGCTCCATCTCGCCCATGATGGCGGCGAAGCGGTCGAGGCCCGAAAGAAACGCCTCCAGCGGGTCCGCGTCATCGGTTGCGGCGAACAGCTCGTCCAGCACCGCGTCGTCGCGTGCCAGGAAGCGGATCAGCAGGGCGCGCGCCAGCTCGTTCTTGTCCCTGAAGTGATAGAAAAAGCCGCTCTTGGTGATGCCGACGGCGGCGATCAGCTCCTCGATCGAGGTCGCTCCGAAACCCTTGGCCAGCACCGCATCCTCGGCGGTGTCGAGTATCCGTTCGCGGGTCTGCTCTCCTCTGCGCATGCTCGTGGTCCTCCTCCTCGGACGGTATGCGGAGGCTCTACGGGCCGAATGTTTCAGTTCGATTTCCGTACCGTGGGTTTACTAGCATTAACCACCACACCTCCCGATTTTCCGCGCACCACGCAATCGAGGAGGCCAATCATGGCACGCTATCGCACACGCCTGCCGCAGCTGGACGGCGGGCTGTTCCTGACCGACGGCGGTCTCGAGACCACGCTGATCTTCATCGACGGCATCGACCTGCCGGAGTTCGCCGCCATCGACCTGTTGCGCCGCGACGGCGGGCGCGATCATCTCAAGCGCTACTACGAGCGGTACCTGGACATCGCGCGGGTCAACCGCACCGGCTTCATCCTGGAGAGCGCCACCTGGCGGTCGAGCCGGGACTGGACCCGCAAGCTCGGCTATTCCGAGGCGGAGCATCTGCGGCTGAACCAGGTCGCCGTCGAGGACCTGGCGGTCCTGCGCGACCGCTGGGAGATGCCGGCCGTGCCGGTGGTGATCTCCGGCAATATCGGCCCCCGGGGCGACGGCTACGACCCGGGCCGGCTGATGACACCGCGGGAGGCCGAGGAATACCACGCGAGCCAGATCGCGATCTTCAGCGACACCGCCGCCGACATGGTCACCGCCATGACCCTCAACAACGTGCCCGAGGCGATCGGCGTCGTACGCGCCGCGGCGAAGCGCGTCATGCCCGTCGTCATCGCGTTGACGGTGGAGACGGATGGCCGGCTGCCAACCGGTCAGCCGCTCGGCTCGGCAATCGAGGACGTCGATGCGGCAACCGACGGGGCCGCCGCGTATTTCATGATCAACTGCGCCCACCCGACCCATTTCCAGGACGATCTGGAGCGGGGCGGCGACTGGGTGTCGCGGATCCGGGGGGTGCGGGCCAACGCCTCGACCCGCAGCCACGAGGAGTTGGACAATTCCGATGACCTGGATGCCGGCGATCCGGTTCAGCTCGGTCACGACTACGCCCGGCTGCGCACGCTGCTGCCGAACGCCAACGTGTTCGGCGGGTGCTGCGGCACCGACCACCGCCACATCGAGCAGATCTGCGGTCGGTGCGCCGATCACGCGCGGGCGGCTTGAGGAGAGCGCGATGGGATATGATGACCTGATTCTGCGCCCCGCTGGCCCGGATGACGCCGCCGCCCTGGTCGAGATCGTCGAAATGGCGAGCGAGGGCCTCGTCACCCATGTCTGGGCCGGGATGGCGGAGCCGGGCGAGAGCCCGCGCGATGTCGGCCTGCGCCGCGCCCGGCGGGGCGAGGGTGCGTTCTCTCACGTGAACGCCACCGTCGCGACCGTGGCCGGTCGGATTCACGGCGGGTTGATCGGCTACCCGATCGGCGCGCCGCAGGAGATCGGGCCGGACCTGCCGGCCATGTTCGTGCCGCTTCAGGAGTTGGAGAACCGGGTCCCCGGTAGCTGGTACGTCAACGTCCTGGCGGTCACCGATACGTGGCGCGGCCACGGCATCGGCAGCCGTCTGCTGGTCGAGGCCGAACGCCAGGCCCGGGACGGCGGCTGCGCGGCGATGTCGATCATCGTCTCCGACAAAAATCCGGGCGCCCGCCGGCTTTACGAGCGCCACGGCTTCGTCTTCGACGCCGAACGCCCGATGGGCGCCGGCGATTGGGAGAACCCGGGCACCCACTGGCAGCTGCTGGTCAAGCGCCTCGACTGAAGGACTGAAATCTTGTTCTAACTCACTCCCCGGATTTATTCCGGGGCCTACTCACCGGCGCGACAAGGCGCCAGAAGCCCGTTCGGCCCGACCGAGGGCCCCGGAATAAATCCGGGGAGTGAGCAATTCCTGACAGGCATTCACGCTACCCCCGCTCCAGCGCCCGATGCGCGCGGGAGCGGAACTCGCGGCGGTAAAGAATCGCCACCACCCAGAGCGAGGCGGCGATCAGCGCCAGCGGATGGACGAACCAGGCACAGGCGGCGAGCCCGAAATAATACGCGTGCATGCCGCCGTTGTAGTGCCGCGCCGCCAGCGTCGCGATCCGAGCGACCACCGTCGCCCGGGCCCGTGGGACGTCCGGATCCTCCGCCGCCCCCGGCTGCGGGATCGCGCCGAGGATCACGGCCGCGTTGTTGTGCAGCCGCAGCGACCAGGCGAGGCGGAAGAAGGCGTTGATGAACACCACGATCAGCACGCCGACCATGACGCCGAAACGATCGCGCGTGGTCTCAAGCATGTAATCGAAGCCGTTCAGCACCGCGACCACATGCTCGGACGCGCCGATGATCGCCGCCAGCCCACCGATCACGAAGATCGCCGTCGACGCGAGAAACGCCGAGTTGCCGGCGAGCGAGCGCAGGATCTGGATGTCGATGATCCGGTTGTCGCGGTGAACCGCCGCCGCCATCCAGTCGTCACGCCAGCCCTTCATCAGCCCCGACAGGTTCGCGCCGCGGTCGGCCGCGCGCTCGCCATAGACCTCGTAGCCTAGCCAGGCGGCGGCGAACACCGCCAGCGCGGCGAGGTCGATCGGCGAGAGGATCTGGAGCACGGTCGTCATGGCGTCCTCTCGATACCAGACTTTGCGCAAGACCGTCGCTGACGATTTCCGGGTGGGCGCCCGGCGCCGCAGCCCCTACCGTTTCAGGAACGCGAGACGCGATCGAAGGGAGGGATACGATGGGCGCCTTGGACGGAAAGGTCGCGATCGTCAGCGGCGCGGGCAAGAACATCGGGCGCGAGATCGCCCTGACCCTGGCGCGCGACGGGGCGACGGTGGTCGTCAATGGCCGCGGCGACCAGGCCGCCGTGGACGCGGTGGCGGGCGAGATCGAGGCCATGGGCGGCCGCGCGGTCGGCCATCTCGCCAACGTCGCGGACGAGGCGGCGGTCGGCGCCATGGTCGACCGCGCCGTCGACACGTTCGGCGGCATCGACATCGTCGTCAGCAACGCCGGCCTGCGCCGCCAGACCCCGTTCCTGGAGATGGGCTATGCCGAGTGGCGCGAGATCCTGTCGGTGGCGCTGGACGGCGCCTTCCTGCTGTCTCGTGCCTGCGTGCCGCATATGCTGCCCCGCGGCGGTGGCGCCATCGTCGCGCTGTCGGGCATCTCCAACCGCATCGGCACCCCCAACCGCTGCCACGTCTCGGCGTCCAAGTCCGGGCTGGAAGGCCTGATCCGGGCGCTCGCGGTCGAGCTCGGCCCGCAGGGAATCACCGCCAACTGCGTCTCGCCCGGCGCCATCGACACGGTGCGCGGCGCCGCCGCCGGTCAGATGCCGAGCACCATGCGCGAGGACGGTGTGCCGGCCCGGCGCAAGGGCACGACCGGCGAGATCGCCGCCATGGTCCACCACCTGGTCGGGCCGAACGGCCGCTTCATCACCGGCCAGACCATCCACGTGAACGGGGGGGCCTACCTCACATGAGCGATCTGCCCTTCGCCGGCGAGCCGCTGTCGCCGCATATCGGCCTGGAGATCACCGGCCTCGACCTCACCGCGCTGGACGACGCCACCACCGCCGCCGTCCGCCAGGCGTTCAACGATCGCCACGTCCTGGTGTTCCGCGACCAGGAGATGACGCCGGACCAGCAGGTCCGCTTCGCCGAGCGCATCGGCAAGCCGGACATCTATCCCTTCGTGAAGGGGCTGGATGGCTTCCCGATGATCACCCCGGTGATCAAGGAGGCGCACGAGACCGTCAATTTCGGTGGCATCTGGCACAGCGACACCGCCTATCAGCAGACCCCGCCGATGGCGACCATGCTGCTGGCCCGCGAGATCCCGCCGGTCGGCGGCGACACGATGTTCGCCAGCCAGGCCGCCGCCTACGACGCGCTGTCCGACGCGATGAAGGCGATGCTGGCGCCGCTGCGCGGCGTGAACAGCTCGGCCAAGGCGGACGCGACCCGCACCCGCGAGGACCGGGTCACGGGCGACGACGCCAGGAAGGTGCTGGAGGCGGTGCATCCGGTGGTCCGGGTGCATCCGGAGACCGGGCGCAAGACACTCTACGTCAATGTCGGTCACACGGTGCGCCTGGAGGGATTCAGCGAGGAGGAGAGCGCGCCGATCCTGCAGTTCCTGTTCCGCCACCAGACCCGCGCCGAGTTCCAGTGCCGGGTGCGCTGGCGGGCGGGCACGCTGGTGCTGTGGGACAACCGCGCGGCCCAGCACTACCCGGTGAACGACTATCACGGCCACCGGCGCGAGATGCACCGGATCACGTTGAAGGGTCAGCCGGCTCAATAGCGCAGGGATCAGGGTCCGACGGACGCTCGGCCGCCGAGGTGCTTGGCCAGGAACTGCTCGATGGCGGCGGCGAGGGTCATGCGGTTCTCCCAGCGGCGGATCGCGTGGCCCTCATCCTCGAAGACGATGTAGTCGACATCCAGGCCCTTGGCCCGCGCGCTCTCGACGATCAGGTCGGAGTGGTCGCGGGTCACCCGCACGTCGTTGGCGCCATGCACCACCAGCATCGGACGCACGATCCGTTCGACATAGTGGATCGGTGATCGCTCGCGCATGTGCGCCCGGTCTTCCGGATTGTCGATCCGTCCGAGATACTTGTGCCAGCGCCCCATCCAGTTGCGCCAGTAGGGTGGGGCCTTCTCCATCGCCAGTTCCAGGTCGGCGACACCGACCACATTGATCCCGGCCGCGAAGACCTCGGGCGTGAACGTCAGTCCGACCAGGGTCGCGTATCCGCCATAGCTGCGGCCGTAGATCGCGATCTTGTCCGGATCGACGATCCCGTTCTCGACCGCCCAGTTGACCCCGTCGATCAGGTCGTCATGCATGGCGGCGGCGAACTGTTTCTCGGCCGCCGCCAGGAACGCCCGGCCGTATCCGGTGGAGCCGCGATAGTTGACCCGGAGGACGGCGTAGCCGCGGTTCGCCATCAGCTGGTCGTAGTCGTGGTACCCCCAGGAATCTCGCCAGAACGGCCCACCATGCACCGCGAGCACCATGGGCAGATCGCGCCCGTCGGTGCCCGTCGGCACGGTGAGATAGCCGTTCAGGGTCAGGCCGTCGCGGGCCGGGAAGCGGACCGGCACAACCGGCGAGAGCTGGTCGGCATGGTCGGCGATCCGCGGTGCCGCCAGGGGGGTCACCTTCCCCCGGACGAGATCGACCAGATGGTATGTCGGTCCGGTTCTGTCACGGACGACCTGGACGGTGGCAATTGTGAAGTCGCGACTGCGGCTGTGGATCGACAGCCAGTGCGGCCCGTCCTGCGCGAAGTGATCGGCGACCGCCCGCACCTCCTCGCGGAAGATCTTCATGCTCGGCAGGTCCGGCTCCGACCAGGCGGCCACCAGCTCGTATGTCTCTGACTCGATGTCGACCGAGGTGACATCGGCCGCCGGATCCGCGTGGACGACCTCCTCCGCTCCGGTCACGAGGTCGACCTTCACCAGCGCCTTCTTGTCGCGACCGAGGTTCGAAATGCCGTAGGCCCAGTCCTGTCCCGCCGGTGGGCGGCCGGTGATCCGGAACTCGTCCTCCGGTGTGCCCCGAACCAGAGTGCGCCAGCCGTCACCGTCCGGCACCTCGAACACCCAGTCCGAGTTGGCGAGCAACCGCCGGACACCGATCACCTTGCCGCTGGCGTCGGTCGCGAAGCTGGCGACGTCGCCGGGGTTCTCCATCACCAGATCCCGCGTCCCCCTGGCGAAGTCGTAGCGGTACAGGTCGAACAACGCGCGGTCGCGGCGGTTGTCGGAAAGCAGGTAGACCAGGGGCTCGTCCGGGAACCATTGCTGAAACCGGACCTTCACGCCGGGGAAGGGCGTGCGGTCCTCGAACCGCATCGCCTCCGTCTCGGTGTCGGCGACCAGGAAGTGGTAGTTCTCGTCGCCGGCATCGTCCCACCACGCGGTGACGTGGCGGCTATCGGCCGCCCAATAGGCCCAGCGCACGGCTCGGTCGGCGGCAATGACGTGGACGGCGTCCGCGTCGAGATCACGGAAATGCACCGCCGGCCGACCGTCATGCAGCGCGATCCACAGAAGCCGCTCGCCATCCGGAGAGACGCGGTGGTTCCAGCTCTCGGTCCGGGTGGAGAAAAAGGTCTCCAGCGGGATCAGCGGCGGCAAATCCGCGTCGACGAGAGACGGGTGAGTCGCGGGCCGCTGGGCCGGCTGATCGGCCTGCGCGGCTGCGACGACCGAGACCGCCATCAGGATCGCGACGACCGCACCGAGAAGAGAGTTCATGCGCCAATCCTCACGCTCTTGATGGCATCCCCGAAGACCCGATCAGGCGTTACAAGATTGGACTACTGAACCCGTTTTACAATCTATCATACAGGCAAGCTGATCCGAACATCACGCATACCCTGCCAGGGCCACCGGCTGGCTGATGCCCTTCAGCTCCACCGCCCCGCGGTCCGCGAACCGCTCGTAGGTCGGCAGGTCGCGGTCAAACAACTGAGTGGAGAAGCATGCCTCGTTGTCGCCGGCCTTCGCCGAGATCCGCGCCGCCAGCTGCACCGTCGACCCGAAGAAGTCGTCGTCCTTCATGATCGCCTCGCCGAAATGGCCGCCGCAGCGGATCCGGTAAACCGGCGCCTCGGGACGGTTGGCCAGCCCCTTCATCGCGTCCACCACGGCCACGGCGCAGGCGACCATCCGCTCCTTATTGGCGAAGCTCAGCATCAACCCATCGCCGAGGTGCTTGACCTTGCGCCCGCCAAAGCGCCGACACATGTCCAGCACCACCTCCTCGTGGTGCTCGATCACCGCCTGGGCGGCGGCGTCGCCGATCTCGCTGGTCATCGCCGTGCTGTCGACGATGTCGGTGAACAGGATGCCGACCTTCACCGTGCCGCCGAGTCCGACCTCCAGACTGTCGACGATGCCGAACGCCTCCTCGAAGGCGCGCTTGAGCCCGTCGAGATCGGCCTGCTGGTACAGCCGGAAGCACTTGGAGCCGACCCGGATCGCCTCGGGCGCCTCCTCGTCGGTCAGGTAGCGCTCCATGGTCTGCACGAAATGGCCGATCGCGTCGTGGCTCTCGATGAAGAAGCGAAGCACCTGGGAGACCATCGACTTGCCGCGCTCGGAGAAAATGTTGATGTCCTGCTCGATCGAGAACAGGACGCCGATCGCGAACAGGCTGATCTTGCGGCTGAACTCCAGGTCGCGCCGCGCCGCCTCCAACGCGCCGCCCCGGTTCACCGCCTCGAAGAAGGACTGGAACTGCCGGTAGGTGGCGTCGATGACGATCAGGTCCTCCTGCGCGGTTTCCAGTTCGTCCTCGAACACCGGCACCTCGCCGCGCACATGGGTCGGCACCGCGACCGGCGGCGGCACCACCGTGGCGTCGCCATCCTCGCCGTCGATCTGGCGGGCGCGGATCGGCACGAACAGGAACGACAGCAGGTCCGACAGCGAGCCGCCGAGGCCGAGGCGCCGCCGCCCGCCCGACGAGGGCTGGCGGCCGGCCGCCTTCGCGGCGGGCGCGGTGGTGCCGCCCGGCGCCGGGCGTGGCGTCCCGGTCCGGCCCCGTGCCGTCGTGCCGCCGCGGGCGGACCGGCCGGGGGCGGTGGATCTGCCGGCGGACGGCGCCTTGGCCGGCCGCGGGACGAAATCCTCGAACCGTTTGAACAGCAGGGTGCGGCGTTTGAACATCCCGTCCTCCTCGAGCGTCTCCTCGACGAGCTTGAGGCCGCTGCCCGGAGGGTTCATCTCCAGGCGCTCGACCTCGCTGCGTGCCTCACCGAGTTCGCTCGGATCGAAGGATTGCAGCGTGCGCCACTTCCCTTCGGACTGGACTTCGATCTCATACGCGACGATCTGAGCCATGCGGCTCTCCCCCACCTTCGACCGGTCCCAAGCCCCCCTCGGCTTGGCGGGACCGTATGCATCGACCGTTTCACTCTAACGCCAGTTTATATTTCTATTGTTTCAATTCTCCATAATGCGTGGGGAAAGCCACGGGAGTCAGGTGTTCTCGAACGAAACCGACGCCCACTCCTCCCAGAGCTTGGCCAGCGCCGCGTAATCCATGTCGCCCATGCCCATCGATTCGGCGATCTCGTATGGCGTGTGCGAGGCCAGCGTGGCGAACAGCGGCACGCCGAGATTCTGCGCGGTCTCCAGCGCCAGTACCGAGTCCTTGCGGGCGTTCGACACCGACATGCCGGCCTCGTAGTCGCCCTGGGCCATGCGCTCCTGGACCCGGTGCACCAGCGGACGCAGCAGCCCCTCCTCGCGGTTCAGGATGTCGACCATGGTCTGCACCGGCACGCCGAGCTTGGTCGACATGGCGAAGGCCTCGATGAGGACCACCATGACAGCGTGCATAACGGCGTTGTTCACCACCTTCGTGCCCATGCCGGCGCCGATCGGGCCCAGCTCGAAGATCCGCTCGGCCAGCAGGTCCAGCACCGGGCGGGCCTTGGCGATGTCGTCGGGCGCGCCGCCGAGGAAGAAGGTGATCCGGGCCGCCGCCATGCTGGCGACCCCGCCGGCGATCGCCGCATCGACGAAGCCCACGCCCTCGACCGCGCAACGGGCGTGGCAGGCCGTGGCGGTCGCCGGGGTCACCGTGCTGGTTTCGATCACGATCCGCGGGCGATGGCCGGCCGCCAGGATCTCGTCGACGACCGCGATCGAGGCCTCCGGCTTCGGCAGCGACAGCAGGATGCTGGGCACGCGCCCGGCGACGTCGGCGGCACTGTCGGCCAGCGTCACTCCGAGCCCCGCCGCCGTCTCCCGGCGGTGCGGGCTCAGGTCGAAGCCGATCACCGTCACGCCTTTGTCGATCAACGCCTTCGCCACGGACGACCCGGCATTGCCGAGTCCGATGATCCCGATCGGATCGGTCATTCCTCTCCCCTTCGCTGTGTGTCGGCCGTTGCGGCCTCAGGTTCTGAAGTCGCTGCCCATGCGGTCGAGCTTGCGCTTCCACGCCGCGAGCTCGAGTTCGCCATAGCCCCCGAAGCGGGTGCCGACCGGTTTCTGGGCGCGGGTATGGGCGACGATCTCCGGCGGGATCGGCAGCAGTTCCGCCTGCCCACCGGCCTGGGCGAGGACCTGCACGCGGCAGGCCCGTTCCAGGTTGTACATGTGGAAGAACGCCTCGGCCACGGTCGCGCCGACGGTCAGCGTGCCGTGGTTGCACAGGATCATCGCCTTGGCGGCGCCGAGATCGGCGACCAGCCGGGGCTTCTCCGCGTCGTCGAAGGCCAGCCCCTCGTAGTCGTGATAGGCCACGCCGCCGGGCAGGAACATGCCGAACTGCGAGGCGTCGACCAGCCCGTCCTTCTGGCACGAGACGGCGACCCCGCTGTCGGTGTGCAGGTGGATGACACAATGGGCGTCCGGCACCGCCTCGTGCACCGCGCCGTGGATGACGAAGCCGGCGTAGTTGATCGGGTTCGCGCTCTCCTCGACGATGGTGCCCTGGAGGTCGATCTTCACCAGGTTGGAGGCGGTCACCTCCTCGTACATCAGTCCGAACGGGTTGATCAGGAAGTGGTCGTCCTCGCCGGGCACCCGGGCCGAGATATGGGTGTAGATCAGGTCGTCCATCTGCCGCTCGGCGAAGATCCGATAGACGGCGGCGAGGTCCTCGCGAACCTGCTGCTCCTCGGCGGAACGGCGCTTGGCCGCCGGCATCGAGGTGATGGTCATGGTCCCCTCCCTCTCAGGTGCCCGTGAACTCGGTGATGTCGGCGCTGTCGCCCGGCGGGAAATCGATGTGCAGGTGATTGCCGTCGGCGTCGAAGATGTTGACCTGGGTGTGGCCGAACCCGTCACCCGGCAGCACGCCGCAGCGGTAGGGCACGTTCTCGGCGCGCAGGTGCGCGAGAAACTCCTCCAGCCCCGAGGCGTTGAGCGCGTAGTGCTCGAGCTGCTGTTCGCGGCGGTAGTCGGCGGTCTCGGTCGTCTCGACGATGTGAACGATGGCGTTGGGTCCGGCATACATCCAGGCGCCGTTGAAACTGAAGTCCGGCCGCGTGCCGACCGTCAAGCCGAGCACCCGCTCGTAGAACGCCACCAGACGCGGAACATTTGTGGTACGAAGATTGACATGATCGAGCGTTCCGATTGGCATTGCAGCCTCCCCAGGCTTCATCCCAAAGCCGTCCTTCCCAGCATAGACCCAGGCCCCGACGCGACGCCATGACCGACCGACTCTCCAATCAGGATCTGCGCCGCCTGTTCCTGCACCAGCACGCGCTATCGGACTCGCCCGGAGGGGTTCTGACCCGCGACGGACTGGACACGCTGATCGACCGGCTCGGCTTCGTTCAGGTCGACACCATCTCGACCTGCGAACAGGCGCACCACCACATCCTGTTCACCCGGGCGACCGGCTACCGCAAGTCGCTGCTCAAGCACCTGCTGGAGAAGCGGCGCTCGCTTTTCGAGCACTGGACCCACGACGCCTCGATCATTCCGACCCGCTTCTACCCCTTCTGGAAGCCACGATTCGCCCGCTACAAGGCGCGGATGGACGCCGCGCCGCATTGGGACCAGCGGTTCGCCGGCCGGCGCGACAGCGTCATCGAGGAGATCCGCCAGCGGATCGCGAGCGAGGGCGCCCTGACCTCGCGCGATGTCACCCCGGAGGACACCGAGGAGCGCGGCGCCTGGTGGGGCTGGACCCCGTCGAAGACTGCGCTGGAGTATCTCTGGCGCTCGGGAGAGCTGGCGGTCGCCGGCCGGCGCGGTTTCGCCAAGGTCTACGATCTCTCCCACCGGGTGATCCCGGCCGAGCACCACGAGCCGGAACCGGACCACGCCGCCTATGTCGACTGGTGCGGCCGCGAGGCGATCTCCCGCCTCGCCGTCGCCAGCCATGGCGAGATCGCCCGGTTCTTCGACTCGATCTCGCCGGCCGAGGCGCAGGCCTGGTGCGAGGGCGCGGGCGACAACACCCTGCGCCGGATCGAGATCGAACAGGCGGATGGATCGACGCGCGCCGTCTGGGCCCGACCGGACGTGCTGGACCTGGTACGCGATGCGCCTGAGCCGCCGGCCCGCGTGCGCTTCCTCTCGCCCTTCGATCCGATGATCCGCGAACGCGAACGCACCCAGCGGATCTTCGGCTTCGACTACCGCTTCGAGGCCTTCGTGCCGGCGAAGAAACGGGTCTACGGCTACTACGTACTGCCGATGCTGGAGCGCGACCGGCTGGTCGGCCGCATCGAACTGAAGGCCCATCGCGACCGCGGCGAACTCGAGGTACGGGGCCTGTGGATGGAGCCGGGGGTGCGGGCGTCCAAGGCCCGCGACGCGAAGATCGAGGCGGAGATCGAGCGCTGGCGAGTGTTCACCGGGATGGAGCGGGTGTGGCGATAATCACTTCTCGGTTTGCGAAAATATGCCATTAGCCAATGAGGGTGAATGCAGGAGGGTAGGATGCTGGTCATCACGAACTACGCTCGCAAAGGCGGACCAGACAAGTGGTCGCCCACGACACGCCGACCGGAAAGAGTCTTCGAACTGCACCCGAAGGACCGTGACCCAGGGAATTCCGTTTATTTCCTGCGCCGCGAGAACTCCGGAGCGCTCCACGAGATAGGAAGCGATGCATTCTTCAGTCGAACGCGCGGCACGATCGACCAGGAGATCCTTCTCTATATCCACGGTTTCAACACCACGGCGGAGTCCGCGTTCCAGCGGGCAACAGCCTTGCAAGACCTGCTGGATGAGCGGTTCTCGGACTCGCAGAAGACCGTCGAGGTGATCCTGATCCTTTGGCCATGCGATGAGGATTTGGGCATCGTGAATGACTACTGGGACGATCAGGACGCCGCCGACAACAGTGGATTCGGGTTTGCGCGCGTACTCGGAAAGTTCCTGGAATGGCGGGAGAAGCGCGGCGCGGACGACGCCTGCTACCGTCCGATCAATGTGCTGTCGCATTCCATGGGGAACCGCGTCCTACGGTTCACGCTCGATCGATGGACCACATACAAGGGCGGCATGCCGGCAATCTTCAAGAACGTGTTCATGTTCGCCCCGGACATCGACAACCAGTCGCTCGAACCGGGGTGGTCCGGCCACCGGATCACAAAGGTCGCCCGCAACGTCGTGGTGTATCACGCGAACGACGACCTCGCGATGTCGGCCAGCAAGGTCGCGAACATTCCGTCGAGTAAGACGATATCACGCCGACTCGGGCACACTGGACCGGAGGACATGCGACGGGTCCCAAAAAATGTGTTCTCAATCGACTGCGATGACTTCAACAACCAGTACGATCGTCCGAAGGGCCACAGCTACTTCCTTCGCGACGAAGGCACGATGGCGGGTCAGCCGGGACTCGGGTTCAAGCACATGGCCGAAGTCATCGAAACCGGCCGTGTCACTGCGGAGGCCGGCCGGACGTTGATCCTGAACCAGCAAACCGGGCCATAGGCCCAAGCTAGTCAAACCGAGTCGACGATAGGCGAGATCGTGCTGCGACGGACCGCATTGGCCGCCTGTCTGTCAGCCAACCGGTTCCCTGTGCACCACGCCGGTCAGGCAGCCGATGGCGCCCGCCGCTTTGACCAGCTCGGAGCCATCCACCGTCACGCATTCGATCCCGGCCTTCTCGTACACCGCCTGGACCGGTTCGTACCCGGCCAGCATCAGCACCTTGCGCGGGCAGATGGTGACGATGTTGAGCGCCCGGTTCAGCGTGCTGTCGCTCTGGTCGGTGGGCAGCCAAACGATGTCGTAGCCGCGGTCCTCCAATGCCCGGACGGCGGCGAACGGCGTGCGCCGGGGCCAGCAGATCGCCAGGTCACGGTCGACGATCCGCAACATGCCCATGAAATGCATGGTCCCGAACGGCATGTCGACGGCCAGCGTCTCGACGCCGATATCCTCCATCGTGGAGGCGATCTGCGCCGCGGCCTCCTCGTTGGTGCGCAGACCCAGGCCGACCATCACCGTCTCCGGGTCGAGCCACATCAGATCGGCCCCTTCGAACACCGCGTTGCCGGTCAGGGTGCGCAAGATCGGCACCCCGGTATCCGCGAGGCGGCGGGCGATCCAGCGTTCCTCGCCCGCGCGCACGGTGGAGGCCGGGCGGGCCAGGACCGCACCATCCGGCGTCATGACGAACAGATCGGCGCAGAACATCTGGTTCGGCGTCGGCTGGCCCGCCGGGTCGACGTAATGCACCTCGACGCCGTTCGCCCGGTAGGCCTCGGCCATGGCGTCGTGCTGCTCGCCGGCGCGGCCGAGATCCAGCGGCTCCAGCATCTGCACGGAGTTGGGGTCCTCCAGCGCCGCCGCCAACTCGCCGCCGGGCCGGTGAAGCAGGACCGAGCGCAGGGTGGCATACTCGCTGTCGATGCCGCTCGCCGCCCAGAGATCGCCGATCTCCGCGCGGTGGGTCCGGATGCGGCCCTGCCAGCCGGGTCCGCCATAGGCGGCGCTGTCGAAGGTGTTGCCTGACCTGTCCACGATGACCCTCCCTATCGGAACCGCCGGGAGGATCGGCGGGGGATCGGAGAATGTCAAAGGGGCATCAGGCCGCCTCGGCCGCGCGCCGCACCGCCGCCACATCGATTCCCGCCGCCGCCATCTTCGCCTCGCCGTCGGCCTCGACGGCTCGGGCCAGCGCGGCGAGGAACGGGTCGTGGGCGCAAGGCCCATGCATGCGGGTGTAGACCATCGGGTACTCCACCGGCTCCCAGCTGGCGTCCGGCGCGATGTTGTGCTGGATCTGAACCTCCAGGCGGTCGAGGGCGTGCACCAGCCGGGCCTCGGACGTGCCGCCGGTCTCCAGCTCCAGGAACAGGGCGTAGACGTGGCGCCCGGTGTCGGCGTCGAGCATGTCGCGGATTTGCGCCGCCGCCTCGGCCTCGCGGACTCGCTTGGCGTCCTGGCGCGCGCTGATCTCGAAGGCCGGGATGTCGCCGATCACCGCCTCGGTCAGGTCGTGAACCACGATCATCTCCAGGACGCGCTGCAGGTCGATCGGGTTCGACAGGTGCGGGGCGACCAGGATGGCAGCGAGCGCCATTTGCCAGCTGTGTTCGGCGACGCTCTCACGCCGACCGTCGGAGAGCCAGGAATGCCGCAGTTCCCGCTTCAGGCGCTCGCTGAACGCCAGGAATTCGATGATGGTGCGGGGGGACATCGCAACCTCCGTTTCCGTCTCGGTCGCGCGGAGGCTATCGGGGCGGGGCCTCCCCCATCCAGGCATAAGTTATGCGCGGCCCGTCAGGCCCGGCCGAGATCGATGAAGGTGTCCAGCACCCGCGGCGGGACCGCCTCCGGCGCCAGCGTGGTGACCAGGCGCACCGGGCTGCCGTCGTTCAGGCTGAGCCGCTCCCACAGGCAGTAGCCCTGTTGGATGCGGATCGCCGAGCCCGGAACCCCGGCCTCGGTCCAGAAATAGGCGCCGGGAACACGCCCGGAGAACCAGCCGCAGTCGTCAAGCCGCGATTCCGCCCGGCGGATCTCCTCGGTGGCGAAGCGGTAAAGGGAGCGGCCCTCCCAGTCGCGGGCATCGGCCAACCACTCCGCCTCGCGCGCCGGCGACGCCGCGAGCAGACGGTGGGTGATGTCGCAGACCAGGTGCACGCGCAGCGGCGAGGTTTCGACGAGCCGGCGCACCCCGTGGTCGGCGGTCAGCGTGCCCGACGGTCCGAGCCGGCGCATCAGGCGCCGGACCTGGGCATCGTCGGGTTCGAGCTGACCGCTCTCCCACCGCGAAACCGTGGTCTGGGTCACGCCCGCGAGGTCGGCGACGGCCTGTTGCTTGAGACGGCGTACCGCGCGTATGCGGCGGAGGACGGGACCGAATTCCATGAGGCGTTCCCGCAAGGTCGGACACCACCCCATGCTCGACGATCCGGCCCGGGGCGGCAAGCGGCGTCGGTCAGCCTTTCGCGGTTGCGCACATCCCGACCAGGACCCCGCCGACCCGGCCGGATCCGAGGGTCAGCGGCAGATCCAGGCGCTCGAACTCGTACACCCCACCCCTGAGCATGCGCCGGTAGCGCGACGCCAGGGGCATCGCGGCCCGCGTCACGGCCTCACAGTTCTCCTGGAACATCCGGCGGTAGTCCGGATCCGGCAGCGCGGTGATCGGCTGCCCGGTGATATCGAGGTCGGCCAGCTCGATGATCTTTGCGCCGACCTTGAGGAACCGGCCGTTGCCGCCGGTCGCCGGCCGCTCGATCAGCAGCATCCAGTTGGCCAGCAACGGCACCGTCGCGAAGTCAATATCGTCAAGGTCCGGACACCGCCGGAAGCCGCGCACATCGTTCCAGAAGTCGAGGACATCGCGCATCCGATCGGTGCGCAACCAGGACCGAACCCCCGCTGTGCTGAAGTCCGGTGCGTACTCGACAGAGCTGGTGTCGAGGTCCGGATAGACGAAAGCAGGGTCGGAAAGAGCCATGCGCATCTCGCATCTGCGAAGTGCGACGATGGTAGATCGAATTTCCCCAGGGTCAATACGGTTTTATGCGATTCCTCACACGCTCCAAAATCTGCTCGGTATGCTCACCGAGGTCTGGCGGCGGGTGATGCAGGCGCGTCGGCGTATCTGATAACTTGACAGGAAAACCGGTCATGCGGATCGGGTCGCGGCCGTCCCGGCGGCTCTCCAGCACCAAGTCCTGGGCAAGCACCTGCGGATCCGTGAGCACCTCGTCCACCCCCATCACCCGACCGGCGGGGCAGCCCGCCTGGTTGATCGCCTCGATCCAGTGGTCGACCGGTCGGGTGCGGGTGACGGCGTTGATCCGGGCGTTGAGGGCGTCGCGATTGGCCATGCGGGCGCCATTGGTCGCGAAGTCCGCCTTCGCAAGCAGGCCCTCGAGGCCGAGAACCTTCAGGAACCGCGCGACGAAGGTATCGTTGGACGGGGCGACCGCGATTTCGCCGTCCGCCGCCTCGAACAGGCCGTAGGGCGCGACGATCGGGTGGTCGTTGCCAGTGCGCGTGGGGTTGCGCCCGGTGGCGAAGTACTCGGCCGAGAGGTAGGCGAGCATCGAGATCAGGCCGCCGGTGAGGCTCGACTCGACGCGCTGGCCGCGACCGGTGCGATGCCGCGCCTCGAGCGCCGAGACCACGCCGAAAGCGCAGTAAAGGCCCGCCACCAGATCCGAGACCGGCGGGGCCGCGCGGCGCGGCGGGCCGTCGGGATCGCCGTTCACCGCCATGAACCCGCTCATTGCCTGGGCGATGAAGTCGAAGGCCGGGCGGTCGACATAGGGCCCGGTCGAGCCGTAGCCGTTGACGCTGGCGCAGATCAGGCGCGGGTTGATCGCCTCCAGCCGCTCCGGCGGGAAGCCCATCTTCGCGAACACGCCGGGGCGGTAGTTCTCGACCACCACGTCAGCCGTCTCTAGCAGCCGGGTCAGGTCGGCCTTTCCCTCTTCGGTGTACAGATCGAGGACCACCGACAGCTTGTTGCGGTTGAACTGGGCGAAGTACCAGCTGTAGCCGTCGACGATCGCCCCCTGGTGACGCACCGGGTCGCCGGCCGGCGGCTCGATCTTGATCACCTCCGCGCCCATGTCGGCGAGAAGCTGGGTACAGAACGGTCCCGCCAGGATGCGGGTCAGGTCGACCACGCGGATGCCGTCGAGCGCCCCCGGCAGGGCGCCCGCGCTGTCGCCTTGGGTCACGGATCAGCCCTCGGCGGTGCGGACCGCGTCCATGTCATGGAGGTCGAGGCGCTGACCCGCCTTCATCACCTGTCCGGGCAGCGGATGGCCAACCACCGTCTCCACGTCGCAGGCGACCGCCATCAGCTTGCGCAGGTCGATGCCGGTCTCGATGCCCATCTCGTGCAGCAGGTAGACCAGATCCTCGGTGCAGATGTTCCCGGTCGCCCCCGGCGCGAAGGGGCAGCCACCGGTGCCGCCGAACGAGCTCTCGTACTTGTCGATGCCCTCGTCGAGGCCAGCCATCACATTGGCCAGGCCGATGCCGCGGGTGTTGTGGAAGTGCAGCGCAAGGCTGAGCTCCGGCGCCGCCTCGCGCACCGCCGCCACCCCGGCGCGCACCACCGGCGGCGTCGCCATCCCGGTTGTGTCGCCGAACGACATGCCGACGAAGCCGAGATCCTGGAAGCGTTTGGCGATCATCGCCAACTGGCGCGCCGGCACATTGCCCTCGAACGGGCAGCCGAACGAGGTGGCGATGGCGCCGTGCACCGGGATCTTGGCGTCGCCGGCGATCCTGGCGACCTCCTCGAAGCCTTTCAGCGATTCCTCGACGGTGCGGTTCACATTCTTCTTGTTGTGGCTCTCCGAGGCCGAGACGAAGACGACCATCTCGTCGACCTCGCACTCGGCGGCGCGGATGGCGCCGCGGGCGTTGGGGACCAGGGTGGCGATGATCGCGCCCTTGGTCCGGTCGATCCCGGCCATCACCTCCGCCGCGTCGGCGAGCTGCGGCACCGCCTTCGGCGACACGAAGGACGTTGCCTCGATCCGCGGCACGCCGGCATCGATCAGCCGGTTGATCAGCGCGATCTTCTCCGCCGCCGGAATCAGCCGTGTCTCGGCCTGCAGGCCGTCGCGGGGGCCGACATCCGTGACCTCCACCTTGCGCACCTGGGTCATCTCGTTTCCTCCGTCTGTCAGAATGTCCAATGGGGCGGCGGGGCGCCGGCGACCGGCGCGCGAAACGTGACCAGTCCGTCCCCCGCGAGCGAGCCGCAATACACGGTCTTCAGGTCCGGGCCGCCGAAAGTGATGCTGGCGATGTTCCGAAGCCTCCGGGTGGCCCCGATCATCAGGTCGTCCCGGGTGAACCCGCCATCGCGCCACTTCGCCATGGCCGCGGCGATCTCCGCGGCGTCGCAATCCTCCAGCACCACGTGCTGGTCGCCGTCGGGAGCCACACGGATCAATCGGTTGCTCATCACACTGGCGCACCACACGCCGCCTTCGGCGTCGAACTCGAAGCCGTCCGGGATCACCCCGTCGATGTAGTCTACCACCGTCCGCCGATGCCCGAGCCGCCCGCCGCGCAGCTCGAACCGCGAAAGCCGCCGCGCCATCGTCTCGTTGGCATAGAGCCAGCGTCCGGTCGGGTCGATCTTGACCTCGTTGGTGTAGCCGAGCCCGTCGGCGACGATGCGGGCGGTGTCCGGCCGATCGGCCGCATCCATCAGGATGACGAAACCGTCGGCCACCTCGCGGTGCATGGCCCGGTCGCGCGGCACCCGCCAGGTACTGATGGAGATCCAGACCCGGCCCTCCTCGTCTAGGTGAACGAAGTTGACCGGCGGCACCGGATACCCGTCGATCTCGCGCAGGATCGGCGCGCAGCTCCCGTCCGGGCAGAGCCGCCAAGCGCCGCCGCTGTTCCCGAGATTGGCGATCAGGAAGGACCCGTCCGGCGCCATCGACCACCCGTTCGGCATGAAGTCGTCGGGCGCGCCCTCGGTCGCCACGATCGGATGCGGCACCCCGTCGCCGTCGAGCCGGGCGACCCCGCCGCCGCCCTCGGGCAGCGCGTGGCTGACCCAGATCGCGCCGGCAGCGGTGCAGGCGACGCATTCCGGACGGCTCAGGCCGTGGCCGAGGATCGAGACGGCGTCGGGGGTGATTGTGAGGTCCATGGCGGCACGGACTGTACCCCCCGCCTTGGCGTCGGGAAAGACGGCGGCGCGCAAGGCCGTCTTGCCAAGTCGGAAATATCGGACGGTCGCGGCGCTTGGCAGGATGCACCGGTCATCCCGTCACCAGAACCGGACGCATCGCCATGGATCTCCTTCTCGCCGACAAGACCGCCCTGATCACCGGAGCCACCGCCGGGATCGGCCGGGCGGCCGCGCTCCTGCTGGCCCGCGAGGGGGTCAAGGTGATCGTCACCGGCCGCCGCGCCGAGGCGCTCGACGCCCTGGCCGGCGAGCTCACCGCCGCCGGCGCCCCACCGCCTGTGACGATTCAGGGCACCGTCGACACCGACGACGATCGCGCCGCCATCGCGGCGGCGGCGCAGGAGGCGGCCGGCGGAAAGATCGACATCCTGATCAACAACGTCGGCGCGTCGGCGCCAATGACGGACCCCTGGGACGAAGCGCTGTGGAACCGGTCGCTGGACCTGAACTTCGCGGCGGCGCGGCAGATCTCCGCGGCGATCGTGCCCGGCATGAAGTCGCGGCAGTGGGGACGGATCATCAACGTCACGGGCGCCATGGTCGGCCCGTCGATGAATGCCGCCGCCCCGGCCAAGGCCGCGCTTCAATCCTGGTCGCGGACCCTGTCGATCGAACTGGCGCCGTTCGGGGTCACCGTGAACACGATCGCGCCGGGCCGCATCAACTCCGATCAGATCCGCAACAACCTGCATCCGACCGAGGAGAGCCGCCAGGCCTTCATCGACCGGTTCATTCCCGCCGGCTATTTCGGCGAGCCGGAGGATCTCGCAATCCTGATGGTGTTCCTGGCGTCGCCGCTGGCGCGCTACATCAGCGGCGCGGCGATCCCGGTCGACGGGGCGATGCTGCGGATCGGGTGACCGGTCACTTGTCCGGCAGCGGGATGAACTCCTCGGTGTCGCCCGGAACGACATCGAACTTCCCCGTCCGCCAGTCCGCCTTTGCGGCCTCGATCCGGTCCTTCGAGGAGGACACGAAGTTCCACCAGATGTAGCGCGGCCCATCCATCGGCTCGCCGCCGAGGACCAGGATCCGGGCCCGGCTGGCCGCCTCGACGGTGACCGGCTCGCCCGGGTGCAGGACGAGCAGCTGCCCGCTCTCGAAGCGGTCGCCGCCGACGGAGACCGTGCCCTCCGCGACGTAGACCGCCCGCTCCTCGTGCTCCGCCGGGATCGGCAGGCGGGCGCCGGTGTCGAGAACGACATCGGCGTAGATCATGTCCGAGAAGGTCGTGACCGGCGAGGTCTCTCCCCACATCGAGCCGGCGATGACCCGGACCGCCTTGCCCTCGGCCTCCAGGGTCGGCAGCTCGGCCTGCAGGCGATGCTCGAAGGCCGGCGCGGTTTCCTCGCTCGCCGCCGGCAGCGCGATCCAGGACTGGATTCCGAACAGGTTGGGGCCGAGTTCGCGGACCTCCTGCTCCATGCGCTCGGAATGGACGATGCCCTTGCCGGCGGTCATCAGGTTGACCTCCCCCGGCTTGATCGGCTGGGCGGTGCCGAGGCTGTCGCGGTGGTAGATCTCGCCCTCGAACAGGTAGGTCAGGGTCGCCAGTCCGATATGCGGGTGCGGGCGGACGTTGATGCCCTCGCCCACCGGGAAGCGCGCCGGCCCCATCTGGTCCCAGAAGATGAACGGCCCGATCATCTGGCGTTTGGACGACGGCAGCGCGCGCCGCACCTCGAACCCGCCCAGGTCGCGGGCGCGCGGCACGATGACAAGGTCGACGGCATTCGGGTTCTCGCCGTCGATGCAATCCGGGTCCAGTGCCTGCAGGGTGCTCATCGCCGTCTCCGTCACCACAACGTTACTGCCACGCGAATATAGGGCATTGGCGCGGTCAACCCAGCCTCTAGACTGAAACGATCGCAGCCCCGCTTCGAGCCCGCTTTGGGAGGCCGACCATGAACCGGACCCTGACCAGGGACATCACCGAGGACGAGATCGCCACCTACGAACGCGACGGCGTGGTGTGCCTGCGCGGCGTGCTGGATACCGACTGGATCTCCTACTTGCGTGACCTGCTCGAGCAGGACAAGGCCGCGCCGTCGGGCATGGTCAAGGACATCAACGCCAAGGATTCCAAGGGCGAGTTCTTCGGCGACACGTTCGTGTGGCAGCACGTCGAGGGCTTCCGGCGGGCGATCTTCGAGAGTCCGATGGCGGCGATCGCCGCCACGCTGACCCGGTCGGCTAAGGTGAACCTCATCTTCGATCAGATCCTGATCAAGGAGCCGCAATCGACGACGCCAACGGTCTGGCATCACGACGCCACCTACTGGCCCGTCGCCGGGGACAAGGTGGCCACCCTGTGGCTAGCGCTCGATCAGGCGACCGCGGAGACCGGTGCCATGGAGTTCGTCGCCGGCTCCCACCGCTGGGGCAAGCGCTTCAAGGCGGTCAGCTTCGACCCCGGCCAGCAGTACGACGAGGACCTTCCGCCGGTTCCCGACATCGAGGCGGAGCGCGACCGCCACACCCTGATCCGATACGAGCTGGAGCCCGGCGACTGCACCGTGCATCACGGTCTGCTTCTGCATGCTGCCCCGGGCAATGCGTCACCGACGCAGCGCCGCCGGGCCTACCTGACGCGCTGGGCCGGCGACGACGTCACCTATAACCCGCGGCCGAACCTGCAGAAGATGCTCCTCGACCCAGGCATCGCACCGGGCGGGCCCCTGGATTGCGACCTGTTTCCGGTCGTCTGGGAACGGGCGGGCGCCGCCGCGTAGACCGTCAGGCCACCCGCCGCCGCACGACAGTGACGCCGACGCTCTCGGCGTCGTGGAAGACGTCGAGCTTGGAGATCGTGACCTCAGCCCGGCGCGCCCGTTCGTCGCCGAGCGCGATCTCCGCCACCCGGTCGGCCAGGGTCTCAACCAGCTTCACGTGGCCGCCGCCAGCCAGGGCGCGCACCGCCTTGACGATCCGCTCGTAGCAGTAGACCCGGGCGTAGTCCTCGTGAAAGCCGCCGTCGGGACGGACCACGTCCACGGCGACATCGACCCGCACGCGTTGGCGGACGCCCTGCTCGTGGGCATGGATGCCGATATGGAAGTCGACCACGAGAGAGTTGATCCGCACCGTATACAGCGAATCCACTACCTCCGTGGCGTCCGCGACGCGCGGCTCGTCAATCGTGAAGGTCATCGGTCCCTCGGGCGCCATCGTCGTCATTCCGATCCAAGTGGGCCCCCGAAAATCCGGCGGGCAAATCGTCGAATGGCGCGCACCCTAAACGCTCGGATGGGGGCTTGTCGTCTCAAACCCGCCATCGCAGGGGCAAATCACGCCGCTTCACCTTCCTATCTTGGCGCCGCGACCGGCGACGGCTAGGGTCTGGCCAAACTTGTATACAAATCCGGAGGAAGTGCCATGACCGACAAGGCGATGTTCGAGGCCGGCCTGAAGAACCGGCGAGAAGTCCTGGGCGCGGAGTATGTCGACAAGTCGATCGCCTCCGCCGACGATTTCAACATGCCGATGCAGGAACTGGTGACCGAGTACTGCTGGGGTGCCCTGTGGGGCCGCCCGGGCCTGTCGCGCCAGCAGCGTTCGATGATCAATCTCGCCATGCTGGTGGCGTTGGGCCGCAGCCACGAACTGCGCCTCCACATCCGCGGCGCCATCAACAACGGCCTGACCAAAGACGACATCCGCGAGATCTTCCTGCAGACCGCGATCTATTGCGGCATGCCGGCGGCGATCGACGCCTTCCGCAACGCCCGTGAGGTGTTCAAGGAGATGGGCATCGACTGATCCCGCCCCGCGTCCCGCATCCCGACCACCAGCGAGCAACGGAGAGAGACATGTCCGACATCACGGTCGGCTGGATCGGCATCGGCAACATGGGCTGGCCGATGGCCCGCAACGCCAAGAAGGCCGGCATCGACATCGCCGTCTTCGACCTGAACCAGGAGGCGCTCGGCCGATTCGCCGACGAGTTCGACGCCAAGCGCGCCGCCAGCCTTGCGGCCCTGTCGGAGATGTCGGACGTTGTCGTCACCATCGTGCCCGACGGCAAGGTGGTGCGCCGGATCTGCTTCGGCGACGGCGACAACCTGGCCGCCGGCCTGACGCCGGGCAAGATCGTCGTCGACATGAGCTCCTCGGCGCCGATGGGCACCCGGGCGCTCGGTGACGAGCTGCACGCCAAGGGGGTGACGCTGATCGACGCGCCGGTCTCCGGCGGCGTGCTCGGCGCCGGCAAGGCGACCCTGTCGATCATGGTCGGCGGCACCGACGAGGCCGCCATCGCCAAGGTCATGCCGATGTTCGAGGCGACCGGAAAGAACATCTTCCGCTGCGGCCCGCTCGGCGCCGGGCACGCGATGAAATGCCTGAACAACTACCTCTCCGCCGTCGGCCTGACGGCGGCGAACGAGGCGCTGCTGATCGGCCAGAAATTCGGCCTCGACCCGTCGGCGATGATCGACATCCTGAATGTCTCCACCGGCCGCAACTCCTCGACCGAGCGCAAGTACCACCAGTCGGTGCTGCCGCGGACCTACAACTCGGGTTTCGCCACCGCGCTGATGGCCAAGGACGTGGGCATCGCCGCCGGCCTCGCCGGCGATCAGGACATGTTCGCGCCGCTTCTGCATTCGCTGAACGACATCTGGACCAAGTACAAAGAGGTCATGCCAGACGCGAACCACGAGGCGACGATCGAGTATCTGGAGAAGGTCAACGCGACCCGGCTCAAGGGTCCGGCGAACGACGCCTGAGGGCGGTCCGGGAGGCAGGCATGGCGGGGCAACCGCTCGAGGGGGTACGGATCCTGGCGGTCGAACAGTACGGCGCCGGCCCGTTCGGCACCATGTATCTCGCCAACCAGGGTGCCGAGGTCATCAAGATCGAGAACCCGGCCGACGGCGGCGACATGGCACGCGCCGTCGGCCCCTACTTCTTCGACGACGCGGGCCGCCAGAGTCAGTTCTTCCACTCCTTCAACCTGAACAAGCGCAGCATCGGCCTCGATCTCCGCACCGAGGACGGCCGGCGGATCTTCCACGAGCTGGCCGCCACCGCCGACGCCGTCGCCAACAATCTGCGCGGTGACGTGCCCGGGAAACTCGGCCTCGACTACGACAGCCTGAAGGCCGCCAATCCGCGGATCGTCTGCGCCCATCTTTCCGCCTATGGCCGCGACGGTCCGCGCCGGACCTGGCCCGGTTACGACTACCTGATGCAGGCGGAGGCCGGCTGGTTCTCGGTCACCGGCGAGCCGGGCTCGCCGCCGAGCCGCTTCGGGCTCTCGGTGGTCGACCTGATGACCGGCGTGACCATGGCCTTCGGACTGACCTCGGCGATCCTGCAGGCGCGGGAGACCGGCGAAGGGCGCGATGTCGACGTGAGCCTGTTCGACCTCGCCCTGCACACGGTGACCTACCTCTCCACCTGGTACCTGAACGCCGGCCACGTGCAGGACCGCTTGCCGCGCTCGGCGCATCCGTCCCTGACCCCGTGCCAGACCTATAAGACCAAGGACGGCTGGATCTACCTGATGTGCAACAAGGAAAAGTTCTGGCCGGCCCTGTGCGACAAGATCGGCCGTCCCGACCTCGCCGCCGATCCGCGCTTCGCCACCTTCCGGGACCGGCTCGCCGAGCGGCCGGCGATCCAGGAGATCCTGGACGAGGCGCTGAGCGCCCGGACCACGGCGGAGTGGATGGTCGAGTTCGGCGGCAGCGTGCCGGCCTCGCCGATCCTCGACATCGCCAACGCCATGGACAATCCCTTCGTCGCCGAACGCGGCGGCATTCACGATTTCGCCCCGCCGGTGGGCCTGGAGGAAACGTTCCGCATGGTCGCTCACCCGATCCGCAATGCCGGATCCGCGCCGCCCAAGCGCGCCGGCCCGGAGCTTGGCGGCGATACCGATGAACTGCTCAACGAGCTCGGCTACGGGCCGGCGGCGGTCCGGGCGCTGAAAGACGCGGGAGCGGTCGGATGAGCGCCCGACTCGCGTTCATCGGCTTCGGCGAGGCCGGGCCGCAGATCGCCGCTGGCATGCTCGGCGCCGGCGCCAGGTCCGTCTCCGCCTACGACATCCTGGTCGACGACCCGGCCACCAGGGACGCCTGGACCACACGGGCCGAGGCGGTGCCGGCCCGTCCCTGCGCGACGTCGGCCGACGCGGTCGCCGAGGCCGATCTCATCCTCTCCACCGTCACCTCCGAGCGGGCGCTCGAGGCGGCGGAGGCGGCGGCCCCGCACCTGCGACAGGGCCAGCTCTACCTTGACCTGAACTCCTGCTCGCCGGGCAAGAAGGTGAAGGCGGCCAAGACGGTCGAGGCGGCATCCGCCGCGCGCTACGTCGACGTGGCGGTCATGGACACGGTGCCGGGGCGCGGCCACACGGTGCCGATGCTGCTGGCCGGCCCGGAAGCCAAGGCGGCAGCGGCGACCCTGCGCGCCTTCGGCATGACCGTCGAGGTCGTGGGAGAGGCCGTCGGCCAGGCCTCGACCATCAAGATGGCCCGATCGGTGTTCATGAAGGGGATCGAGGCGATCCTGTGCGAGAGCCTGGTCGCCGCCGACCGCGCCGGCGTCGCCGACCGGGTCCTGGCCTCGATCCAGAAAACCTTCCCCGGCCTCGACTGGCGCCAGCTCGCCACCTACCACATGGGCCGCATGGCGGTGCACGGCCGCCGCCGGGCGATCGAGATGGAGAGCGTCGCCGACACCCTGACCGATCTCGGCCTGGACCCGTTCACCGCCAACGGGACGCGCGACCGCCAGATGTGGGTCGCCGACCTCGGCCTGCGCGACCGCTTCATCGAGAAGGAGCCGGAGACGCTGGAGGAATTCCTGCAGGCGGTGGCGGAGAGGGTCGATCCCCCCGCTTCCCACTAGACAAGAAATCTCTTGGTATTACATGGTGCGGTGCGGCCGGGGAGGACGCGGCTCCGCACCCCACAACACCCGCGCACCGGCCCCCGGCGGGATCGCCCCGCCGGCCAGAGTTTCACGAGAGGAGAGCACGCGATGGCCTTCGAACTTCCCGACCTGCCGTATCCCCATGACGCCCTGGCGCCGGTCATGTCCAAGGAGACGCTGGAGTTCCACCACGACAAGCACCACAACGCCTATGTCGTGAACGGCAACAACCTGCTGAAGGACAGCGGCCTCGAGGGCAAGTCGCTCGAGGAGGTGGTCAAGGCGTCGTACAACGGCGGCGCCGGGGGCGGCCTGTTCAACAACGCCTCGCAGCACTGGAACCACATCGAGTTCTGGAAGTGGATGAAGCCGAACGGCGGCGGCGCCATCCCGGGCGAGTTGGAGAAGAAGATCGTCGAGGATTTCGGCAGCGTCGACGCCATGAAGGACGCCTTCGTGCAGGCCGGCGTCACCCAGTTCGGTTCCGGCTGGTGCTGGCTGATCCTCGGCAATGACGGCAAGCTCGCCGTGACCAAGACCGCCAACGGTGTGAACCCGCTGGCCACCGGCGAGGGCACCGCCCTGCTCGGCTGCGACGTATGGGAGCACTCCTACTACATCGATTACCGCAACGCCCGGCCGGACTACGTCAAGGCGTTCGTGAACGACCTGGTCAACTGGGAGCGCGTGGCCGAGATCTTCTCCGACGCATCCTGATCCGATCCCACAAAGGATGAGTCGATGGGCGTCTGAGCCGCGGCGGGCCCAAACCGCGCCAACGTCGGGCCGCCGACGCTCACCCAATACGTGAAAACGGGGCCGGCGCCCCAAGTATAGGATAAGCGCCGGCCCCGTTCTCTTGAGTCGCGCGGGTCAAGCCAGAGAACAACGCGTGGACTAGTATTCCCCGTCACTTCTCAACCATTGACATATGTGCAGATTCTCACGCGAATCGGGGTTGTGAGAGTTTGTGGCCTCGTGCCACAGTTTGGATGTGTGTGCGTGGGGCCGGAGACGTTCGGGTATGGTGGACGACCACGAAACCGCGGGTGCCGATGGGTTCTGGGTGACCAACATCGGTTGCGACAATCGCCACTCTGACGGCACGGCCGGTGAGGAGGCGATGCTCTTCACCATGCTGCACGATATCGGGTGGATCGATGTCGAAGTTCGCGATTGCAGCGCGGTCGTCCGGCTGAACCCGACCACCGTCAACGAGGATGCGCTCGACGCGCTGCACGCGGCGCTCAAGGAACGCGCCCCGCGCAAGATGGTCGAGCTGGTGCTGATCGACCGCGATGCGTCACCGGTCACGATCGCCTTCCTGGAAGCGGCGAGCGCCTGCCACCACCTGACACAGATCACGCGCCAGCGTCCGGTCGATGGCGAGGACGGCTCGGTCTGGGGGCGCGAGGCGTTCCCGATGCCGTTGCCCTACGCCCTGTCGGACACGCTCCGGTTTCCGCTGATCGCCCCATCGGCGCGCGATGCCGATGACCTGCCCTTCGTCGACGAGGAACGCTTCGCCGGCACCCTGACCACGTCCGAATGGCTGGCCCCGCTCAACACGGTCGACTCGCTGGAGGACCGGCGGCTCACGGACCGGACGCCTGAGATGGTCAGTTTCGCGCTCAGGTCCCTCGGCTGGATCGCCGTCAAACGCCCGTGGAACAGGCAGCACCGGCCGTTTCACACCTCGACACCGGAAGTGGTGGCGCTCGACCCCGCCGCGGTCAGCCGCGAATCCCTGAATCAGCTGATGGCGCTCACCGGCGCGTGGAGCCATCAGGGCCGGACCCTCACCTTCGCGTGGTGGAACGGCGCGGCCTGGGTGCGCGAGTTCGGGATGCCGGACGAGGTGGCGGATCGGTTGCGCAGCCTGTGCCGGATCGCCGCCAACGATGAGCCGATGACCCTGGTCGACAGCGTCGAGCTGCCCATCAACCGCGTCCTCGGATCGGGCTCCGCCTGGGCCGACGATCATCCGTTCCGCGTCGCCCTGCGGCGTTGGCAGGATGAGAGGGCCGGTGCCGGGTCGAGCGAGGCGATCCTGCGGGACCTGGAACGGCGCGGTCTGTTCCAGCAACGCACCAAGCTTCTCGTCGTCGACGAGAATGAGGACATGCGGATCGCCCGCTACGCCCCAGGCAGTGTGCGGGTCTGGGACGAGCGGGCGCACCGCGCCATGGAGGGGTCGCGCCTGGTCGACGTGCCCGACCGGGGTCTGGGCCTCAGCGTCCAGCGCGACCTGCAGACCGTGCACCGTCGACGGGAGCCGGTGCTGCATCGGTGCAGTGGCGTGATCGCTGGCAGCGACAGCCTGCAGGCGGTGCAATGGTCGCGCCTGACCGTGCCGCTGTTCCAACGGATCGATGGCCGCGAGCGGGTTCACGCCCTGCTGTCGACCTGCGAGTTGGAGCGGGCCCTCCCCATCTGACCCGGCCTCCATTCCGCGCGATCAGTCGCCGGCGCTGCGTAGCGGTGCCCGGTACGCGTCCGCCACCAGCGGCTGGGCATCCGGAGCAGCGGTGAAGGCGCCGATATCGGCGACCACCGCCCGCCGGGTCCGCCCGAGCAGCCACATGCGCGACCGCTCCAGTTTGTGCGGCCGCAGCCACCGGACACCCGAATAGGCCTCGTCGAAGCGATACTTGCCCGCGTTCTTCGCGTAGACCTCGTCCTCGGCGATCGAGATCATCGGCGCGGCGTCCCAGCGGGATAGCGCCAACGCGCATCCCGCCGTCGTCACCACCTCGGCCAGGGCCGTGCGGCCACGCCACTCCGGAGCCAGCCAAAGCCCGCCGATATAGGTGCAGCGTCCCCTGATCCGGCTGGCATAGGCGTCCGCCTCATCGCCCAGGACGAAGCGCTCACCGCTCGGCATGTCGGCGATCGGCCGGTCATAGAACAGCGACAGGGTCGACAGCCAATCCCCCAGCGTGCGCTGCCCCAGGTCGAACAGACGCACGGCGAACGTGGCCACCCGGGCACCGGTCGCGTCGTGCACACTGGTCCACAGCGCCCGCCCCGGCGGAAACGGGACCGCCGCCGGATTGAACGCGTTGGGCATGAACTTTCCCGTCTCTCGGCATACCCGGTCGAACGCGGACATGTCCTCATGCACCGCCATCGCAAGACCAAAACGGGTCAGTTCCGCGTTCAGCTTGACGAAGTACTCGCCGATAAGGGGGCGTTCCGGTGCTACGATGGTCCCCACCGCGGCGAGGAGTCTGCTCCTGTACTGTATTGTACTCATTGGTATCTCTCCCCAATAGCAGGTTTAATACCCAATAAAATACTCTGATACCGGGAATCGCTCAGCTTGGTGGCGCGACTCGCTCTCCGTTCGCGAGTCGCGCGTGATCGCCGAACCGCCTATAGAGGCAGCGTCAAACCGAATCGAATGAAGTGCGATGCCCGTCTCTTCCCCGCCTCCCCGATCGCCGCGACCGGCGGCCTTTCTCGACCGTGACGGCGTGCTGAACCTCGACACCGGCTACGCTCACCGCGCCGACCAGATCCGTTGGGTGACCGGCGCCGCGGCCGCGGTGCGGCGCCTGAACGCCGCCGGCATGCTGGTGCTGGTCGTCACCAATCAGGCCGGGATCGCCCGCGGCCTCTATGGGGAAGACGATGTCGAGCGACTGCACGCGTGGATGGGGCAGGAGCTCCAGCGCGACGGGGCCCGGGTCGACGACTGGCGCTATTGTCCCTATCACCCGGATCATCAGGCCGACCGTTTTGCCCAGTTCGCCGGCTGGCGAAAGCCAGCCCCCGGGATGCTCCTGGATCTGATGACCGCGTGGCCGGTCGAGCGGTCCGGCTCGTTCCTGATCGGCGACCGCGCGTCCGACGTGGCGGCCGCCGCGGCCGCCGGGATCGACGGGCATCTGTTCGCCGGCGGCGATCTCGACGCCTTCGTCGCCGATATCCTCGACGCCCGGGTGAGCGCATGACCCGAATCCATCCCGTTCTGCTGTCGGGCGGCGCCGGAACCCGCCTCTGGCCGCTGTCGCGGTCGGCCTACCCCAAGCAGTTCCTGACCTTGTTCGGCGCGCATTCGCTGCTGCAGACGACGGCGCTGCGGGTCGGCGATCCGGCCCTGTTCGCCCCACCCGTCGTGGTCGCCAATGCCGAGCACCGTTTCCTGGTGGCCGAGCAGCTGCGGGCGGTCGGGATCGAGGCGTCGGCGATCCTGCTCGAACCGGTCGCTCGAAACTCCGCGCCGGCCGCCGTCACCGCCGCGCTGCACCTGGCCGCCACCGACCCCGATGCGGTTCTCCTGCTGCTCGCCGCCGACCATGCGATGGCGCGTCCCGACGCCTTCCTGGAGGCGGTGCGGACGGCACTTCCGGCCGCCCGTGAAGGCCGGATCGTCACCTTCGGCATCCGGCCGGACCGTCCGGAGACGGCCTACGGCTATATCAAGTGCGGCGCCGCGGCCGACCGCGCGGCTGCGCGCCCCGTCGACCGCTTCGTCGAGAAACCGGACGCGGCCACCGCATGCGCTTATCTCGATGACGGCAGTTACCTCTGGAACTCCGGCAATTTCCTGACGGCGGCATCGACCCTCGATCGTGAGATGCAGCGTTTCGCGCCGGACGTGCGCGCGGCCTGCGCGGCGGCCCTGGCGAATGGGCGACGGGACCTGGACTTCCTGCGCCTGGACGCGGCCGCTTTCGCCGAAGCCCCGGCGATCTCGGTCGACTACGCCGTCATGGAGCGGACAGACCGGGCGTCGGTCGTCGCCTGCGATCCCGGATGGAGTGACATCGGTTCGTTCGACGCGCTGGCCGACCAGCTCGGGCGCGACACCGCCGGCAACGCCTCGGCCGGCACCGTGACCCATGTGGAAACGTCGAACACCCTGGCGATCTCCGGCGGACCGCTGATCACCACGCTCGGCCTGAGCAACACGGTGGTGGTGGCGACCCCGGATGCCGTGCTGGTCGCCGACGCCGACCGCGCCCAGGAGGTGCGCCGCGTGGTCGACACGCTGCGGGCGCAAGGCCGCGAGGAGGTCGACGGCCACGCGGACGTTCACCGGCCGTGGGGCTCCTATCGGACCTTCGAACGTGGCGACGGCTTCCTGGTCAAGCAGATCCGGATCAATCCCGGCGGCCGGCTGTCGCTGCAGACCCACGCCCACCGGGCCGAGCACTGGGTCGTGATCGAAGGCGCGGTGCGCGTGACATTGGGCGAGACCCTCGACGACCTGCGGGTCGTCGACCTCGACACCCACCACTCGATCGACATTCCCCTGGGCTGGATCCACCGCTTGGAGAACACGACGGCGACCCCCGCCGCCATCATCGAGATTCAGTCGGGCGCGCTGCTTTCCGAGGACGATATCGCCCGGCTGGACGACGTCTACGGCCGCGATGCCCGCTCCGGATCCTGAACGGCGGCGGCGCGACCGGTGGGCATTCCAACTGGGTCGAATGAAACCGACTCAGCCAGAGACCATTAAAACGCCAACAAAATTTAATTTAAAACTTGAGACAGTTTCGGCATATTGAGCGGGTCGAATCGAACTTATCCACAACATCATGTGTCCCGCCATGCGCCTGTCCGCGCCTGTCGCCCTCGGAGTCTTGCTCTTCGCCACCCTGGCGCCGGCCCAGCCGGCAGCCGCGGCCAACCACGGCCCGGCCTACTACGAGGCGCTGATGCGCTACTGCTACAAAGGGAGTTTGTCCGACCGGCTGGGCCGTGACCCGGACAGCCGCTCGGTGGTCGGCCCGGCATCGAAGCGCGCCGCCCTGTCCGATCTGCGCGACGCGTTCGCCAGGGGCGAGAAGGCTGCCACCGCCCTGTGCGCGGCCGGCTACTACCAGGCGATCCGCGAGGGATATGTCACGGTCGTCCGCCGCTGACGCGAGGCGGCCCGGACCCACCGACCGCTAGAGCATGATCGTCTATGACGGACTCGCCCCGCGATTCCGCCATAGCCGTGAATCATGCTCTTTTTGAATAGGATAGAGCATGACTCACATGTCTCGCCGCGATCGCTGGCGATCGCGCCAAGACATGATTTGCTCTAGACTTCCAACCACTCGCGCCGGACCTGCTCATTTGCGG
>JGI12316J15310_10000037_pt2 | contig 80864 bp, 70 predicted proteins | sample MarCyaLeptolynsp_FD_15310 | JGI IMG/M metagenome (IMG submission 15310) | reverse complement strand
GGGCGCACTGCAGCCAGACCTTGCGTACCGGCCACGCCCGGTCATGGTCGCAAACCGGACAGCGAAAGCCGTCGGGCCAACGCAACTGCATCAGGTAGTCGCGACACGCGTCCTCGGTGGCGAAGCGGGCCTCGAATTCGACCAGATCGCGCGGGTAATCCTCCACAGCGCCGTATACTACATCTTGGGGCTACCTGAGTCAAGTGGATACCCCACTCGCGACATTCCGCGACACTTCGTCGCCAAACCACTGACAACAAAGCGGGAAGGCCGCCGACAAGCCCCCTCCAGGGCCCCACAAACCGGCCTCCAACCCCCGCCTTCCTACGCGTTCCCCTTCTTCATCTCCGACGCCAGGTAGTCCGTCGCCCGCCAGGCGTTCGCGAGGATGGTCAGCGTCGGGTTCTTCTCCGTCGGCGTCGGGAACGACCCGCCGTCCATCACCCAGACGTTGTCCACCTCGTGCATCTTCAAATTCTTGTCCAGCGCCGACCGCTTCGGATCATCCCCCATGCGCACGCAGCCGTGCTCGTGGATGGCGCTGCCCAGCCGGTCATGGTCGCCGCGCTTGTACGGCAGCGGCTCGGCCTTCATCGTGTGCAGGATCTCCTCGACCACATCGTACATCCGGTCGATCATCTTCGCCTCGTTCTCGCCGAGTTGGTAGCGGATGCGCAGCAGCGGCACGCCAAAACGGTCCTTGCGGTCCTCGTCCACGGTGATGCGATTGTCCTTGTACGGCAGCACTTCGCCATAGGGATGCAGCGCGATCTTGGCCGGATAGTGCGCTTTGACGCTCTTCTTCCAGTCCGCGCCGAAGCCCGGCAGGCTCTTGGCGTACCCCGCGCCCGCACTGCAGCCGGCACCCCAGAACTGCACGCCAAAGCCGCGCAGGTAGTCGCGCTTCTGCTCCGGCATCTCGAACCGCGGCATGTAGATGTGGCCGCCGGAGATGCCGTCGTCGTTCGATGCCGGCCGCCCGATCAGCTGCGGCGCAAAGGCCTCCACATGGAAGCGCACCTGCTCCACCAGGTAGCGGCCGATCACGTCCGAGCCGTTGCCCAGCCCGTTCGGGTGCCGCGTCGACTTCGAGTTCAGCAGGATGCGCGTGGAGTCCACCGCCGAGGCCGCCACGATCACCCGCTTGGCCGGAACCTCGACCTCCGCGCCGGTCAGCCGATCGAAGTACTGGACGCGGTCCGCCCGTCCTTCGTCGTTGGTCAGGATGCGGGCGACGATAGCGTTCTGTTTGATCTCGAGCTTGCCCGTCTCGAGCGCCTCGGCCAGCAGATAGTCGTAGGAGTTGAAGAAGGCCCCGATGTCGCATCCTCGGCCGCAGGCGCCGCAGAAGTGGCACTTGGCCCGGCCGTGGATCGACTCGGTGAGCACCGCCCGCCGGCCGTGCACGATGTTGTACCCGGCTGCCTTGCCGAAGTGCTGCAGCAGCTTCTCGCCGCAGCGCAGGTTGGGCGGCGGCAGGTGATGCTGGGAGCCCGGCAGGAAGGGCGTGTTGTCATCGCCGCCGCAGACGCCGATCAGCTTCTCGACGTTGTCGTAGTAGGGCGCCAGTTCGGCGTAGGTGATGGGCCAGGGGATCTCCCAGCCGTCCTTGGCCGGCTCGGTGAAGTTGTGGTCGGAGAAGCGCAGCGAGACGCGCCCCCAGATGTTGGTCTTGCCGCCGACGCCCCACACCCGGCGCAGCATGAAGTCGCCGCCGTCGGCCACTGCATAGGGGCTTTCCTTCTCCGGCAGTTCCTCGAAGCCCGGCGGCTTCTCCCCGCGGCGTTGGCGCTCACGCGCCTCCCACGGCTTGACGTGCGACCAAAAATCGGCGCGGTCGAACTTCTCGCCCGCCTCGAGGATCAGGACCTTCGCGCCCTTGCGCGTCAAGTTCCAGGCCGCCATGCCGCCGGCGGCGCCGGAGCCGATGATGACGACGTCGACGTCTTCGTACGCCATGGCTCAGGCCTCCTCCGAGAGGTGATCGTGGGTGCAGCCGGGGAAGTCGGCCAGATAGGTCGCGCCCTGGTAGCCGAGCTCATCGACGAGCCCGATCTCGGTGGCGTAGTAATAGTCGACCGTGAGCGACTTGAGCGCCTCGAACGCTTCGCGCTTGGCGCCCTCGGAGTCCATCATCGCGGTCATCGCGACTGCGCGCCCGTCCTCGTCCGCCTCGAAGAACCCGGCTTCCTCGAAGACGCCGAGCAGACCGCGAACTGCGGCGAGCTTTTCGGCATCCGCCGCGCAGTCCTCGGCGATGAGCGCGGGGACGCCGGCTTGGCGGGCGCCCGGCGTATCCGTGGAAGGCAGGATGGTGTCGACCAGCGCGCCGAGCCGGTCGATCTCGGCGGCCGAGAGAGGGCCGCTGGGCTTTTCAGGCCCAGCGCAAGCCTGAGCGGCCGCCCCGGCGGCGATCGTAACCAGCGCCTCGCGGCGATTGGGTTTCAACATAGCGATGCGCTGATTATAGGCGCAGTCCACCCGCCAGCTAAAGCTGGGCGGCCCCCTGACCATGCAGCAATGAGCCGCCCCCCTTAAGGGGGCGGGTTCTGCGGGCCGACTCAGTTCACGTCGAAGTTCTCGCGGTGCAATGACACGTCGCTGCGGACGAGCACGTGCGCCGAGAAGATCTCCTCGAGCTCGGGCAAGAAGCTGCTGCCGCGCGCCTTCAGGGCCCGCGCCACATCCGGGTTCACCCGCAGCGTCACGTCCTTCTTGTCCTTCAGCTTCGGCGACAAACGACGCGCCTGCTCGAGGATGTCGAGGATGACCGACGTGGTCGACTTGACCAGGCCCGAGCCTTCGCAAGCAGGGCACGGCGAGCACAGGCTCCGCTCGAGCGACTGCTTGACGCGCTTGCGAGTAATCGCCACCAGGCCGAAGTCGTTGAACTGCAGCACCTTCGACGGCGCCCGGTCGCGCCGCAGCTCGTTCTCGAGCGCCTGCAAGACCTTCTTACGATTGGACTTGTCGTCCATGTCGATGAAGTCGACCACGATGATGCCGCCCAGGTCCCGCAACCGCATCTGGCGCACGATCTCCTGCACGGCCTCGAGGTTGGTCTTGGCAATCGTGTCTTCCAGGCGGTCGGACTTGCCGACGTATTTGCCGGTGTTGATGTCGATCGCCACCAGCGCTTCGGTCTGATTGATGACGATGTAGCCGCCGGACTTGAGCCAGACTTTGGGCCGCAGCGCCTTCTCGAGCTCCTGGGTGATGTTGAACTGGTCAAAGATCGGCTTGGTGCGGGTATAAAGCTTGACCTTGCCGACCAGGTCGGGCTGGAAGCGCTCCACGAAGCGCACGATCGACTCGTAGTGCTCCTCCGAATCGACCCAGATCGCCTCGAAGTTCTGGCCGAGTTGGTCGCGCAGGATGCGCTCGACCACGTCCAAGTCCTGATGCAGCAGCGCCGGGGCCTGTGAGCGTTCGGCCTTCTCCTGGATGGTGTTCCAGAGGTTGGCCAGGAAGCGCATATCCTCGGCGAGATCCTCGTCGCTGGCGCCGGCGCCGGCGGTGCGCACGATGAAGCCGCCGGGGATGCCCTCCATGTTGGCCTTGATCACCTTGCGCAGGCGCGCCCGCTCGGCGTCGGAGCCGATCTTGCGCGAAACGCCGACGTGCGGCGAGTTCGGCATGTAAACCAGGTGCCGGCCCGGCAGAGCGATATGCGTGGTGATGCGGGCGCCCTTCTTGCCCAGCGGCTCCTTGGCGATCTGGACGATCAGTTCCTGGCCGGGTTTGAGCAGGTCGGAGATGCGCACCTCGCTCTCATTGCCGGCGCCGCGCTCGGAGCGCCGACCGGAACGCTCGCGATCGCTCTTCTTCTCCTCGTCCTGATCAGGCTCGGGCTCGCCGGGCTGGGCGTGCTGCGTCTCTACAGGGGCTTCGGACGTCGGCTGCTCGGCATCGCGGTTGGCCTCGCCGCGGCCGCGCCGGCGACCGCGCCGGCGGCCGCGCCGGCCGCGGCGCAACTGCCGGTCGCCGCCCTGGTCGCGCACGGAGGCTTCCACCGCACCTTCCTCACGCGCCGAACCCTCCGCATCGGAAGCCTCGAGCGACTCGGCGTCGGCGCCTCCCTCAAACAGACTTCGCTTGGGGTAGCCGGTCGGATCGTCGTCTTCGGAGAGCTCTTCCTCAGGCTCCTCCTCGATCTCCTGGTCGGGGTTTTCGGGTTCGTCCTCGTCGCCCGAGTCCGAATCGTCCTTAGAGTCCGAGTCCTGTTCCTCGTCGTCGTCGTCGTCGTCCGAGCCGTCGTCCTCGTCTTCGTTTTGTTCTTCGTCGTCGGAGTCGTCGTCATCCGACTCATCGTCTTCGTCGTTCGCCGGCTCCTCGTCGTCGTCCTCATCCTCGGAGTCGGACTCGGCGTCCTCTTCGTCGGGATCGGCGGCGGCGGACTCCTCTTCTTCGGCGGGCTCAGACTCTTCGTCCTCGCCGTCGTCGTCGAAGCGCGAGGCGCCGGTCGCCAGAGTTTCGTCCTCGTCGTCTTCGTCGGCGGGCTTGGCGCCGTATTTGGCCAGGGATTCGCCCGGCAGCAGCGTCAGACCGTAGTCATCGTCTTCTTCCTCGGCGGCGGGGGCCTCTTCGACCTTCGAGGCCTTGGCCCTGGAGGCCTTCTTGCCCTTGTCGTCGAGAGCGTCGACAGCCGCGAACTTCGACTCGGGCAGCAAGCTGTCGTCCCGGCTACGGTCGCGACGGCGGCGGCGCGAGCGGCGGCCGCGCTTGTCGCGTGCGGTAGGACGCTCCTCGGCGGCGGGCTCTTCGGCTTTGCGCTCGGAGCGGTCCCCGCGCGAGCGGCTCTTTGGCGAGGGTTCCGGAGCGGAGGAGCCGCCGGCGACCAGCGCGTCCTCGGGATCGTCGAGGGTTCCGTCCTCGAGATCGGCCGTCTCGTCGATGACGTCGGAGACGTAGAGGAACGCGTCGCGCTCGAGGCCGATCTTGACGAACGCGGACTGCATGCCGGGCAATACCCGGCTCACGCGGCCCTTGTAGACGCTGCCGGCGAGCGCATGCTCGGCGATGCGCTCGATGGAGACTTCGACGAGTTTGTCGTCGTCGAGTAATGCTACGCGCGTCTCATGCCTGTTGGCTGAAACGACCAGTTCTTTTGACACGCAAAACCTCCTCTCGAGTGGGAGGCCCGCGACGGCCAAGACCGGCTACTTCTGTGGTTGGATCGATTTCGCTGCGCCGGCCGGTGGACTGCACCGACCGCCTCAGCTCCATCCCGGAGGGTCGCACTCGACCTCCCGGAGCCAACCGCTACAATCCCTGCTCGCCGACGGAGCGCTGGAAACAATCCCGCTCATACGCCGGCTGCCGGCAGGCCGCCCGTCGCCTCCACCGGCGACCGGGCCCCTCACAGCAAACCTAACCAAACAAAAGACTCAGGCGCCGCGCCCGGGTCGAAAACTCTTACTCGACGCCGCCCCTAATTGGCGAACCGTCGCATCCGTACATTGTTGACCAAACCAAGCAACGCGAACGTTGAAAGCAGGTTCGATCCTCCGTAACTCATCAACGGCAGAGGCAGCCCGGTCACCGGCATCCGGTTGACCACCATGCCCACATTCACCGTGATATGAAACAACAATAGCGCAGCAACCCCCATACAGATCAGTGCGCCGGCCGCGTCTGCGGCTGTCTGGGCATTGTGCACGATCTTCATCAAAACTGCAAAGTAGAGCGTCAGCGCCACCAGGATTCCCACAAACCCGGTCTCTTCAGCAAACGAAGCCAGCACGAAATCGGTATGCGCTTCGGGCAGAAACCTCAGCTGCGTCTGCGCGCCGCTGGCGAACCCCTGCCCCCACAGCCCGCCCGAACCGACGGCGATTTTCGACTGCAGCGACTGGTAGCCCTTACCGCGCGGGTCCTTCTCCGGCTCCATGAACGCCGTCAGCCGCTCCTGCTGATACGGCTGCAACGTGTTCCAGCCGATCGGCGCAATGATGACGGCCAGCGCCGCCGTGGCCAGCACCCAGCGCCAACGCAGTCCGCTCAAGAACACCCCCATTCCCAGCACCGGCAGATAACTCAGCGCCGTGCTCAAATCCGGCTGCTTCATGACCAACACGACCGGCACGGCAAACAGCCCGCCCGCCTTGGCGATCAGCCCGAGCGTCACTGCGCCGCGGGGCGGTTCGGCAAAGAAGCGGGCGATCAGCAGGATCAGCGCAATCTTGACGAACTCGGAGACCTGCAAGTCCGGCAAACCCGGCATCGGCAACCAACGCCGCGAGCCATTGACGAAGGGCGCAAACAGCAGCACGCCGGCCAAGCCGGCCACCGACACACCGTAGAACACCGGCGCCTGGCCAACCAGCCAGCGATAGTCAATGCTCGAGGCGGACCAGAAGGCCCCGACGCCCAACGCCAGCCAGATCATCTGGCGCAAGTGAGCGTCCTGCCAGGGCGTCGCCCGCGTGGCGCTGTAGATTTCGAGCACGCCCAACGCGCCGATCGACAGCGACAGCGCCAGCAGAGGCCAGTCGAAATCGCGCAGTGTCCCCTGCTCTTGCTTCATCGCAGGTCCTCGGCCAGCGCCGGAGCGCTCGGCGGGCGCTCGGCCGCCGGCTGCGACCCGGAAGCCCATTCCACCCTTTGGCGCTTGTCGAAGTAGGCCTTGATCACGTCGCGCACGATCGGCGCGGCCAGATAGCCGTGCTCGCCATTCTCGTACAGCGCCGCCACGACGATCTCCGGGTCGCGGCACGGCGCAAAGCCGACAAACCAGGCGTCGTCGAGCAAACGCGGGTCATCGCTGTTGGCGGCAAAGCTGCGCGAGACGCGCTGCGCACTGCCGGTCTTGCCGCAGACCTCCACGGTCTTGAGCTGCGCCCGCCCGCCAGTGCCCTCGCCGCTGTTGACCACGCCCCACATGCCGCGCTCGATGGCGCGCAGATCCGCGGGTCGGACCTCGGCCCGCCGCGGCTCCGGCCGCTTGGCGCCGGGATAGAGCGCCTCGAGCTCGTCATAAGGCAGCAAGTGCGGCCGATGCCACACGCCGCCCACCGCCAGCCCGCCGATCGAATGCGCGGCCTGCAGCGGCGTCATCGTCAGCGCTCCCTGGCCGATCGAGACCGAGATCGTCTCGCCGGCGTACCAGCGATCGCGGAAAAAGCGCGCCTTCCAGCCCGCCGACGGCACCACGCCTTCTTTCTCATTGGGCAGATCGATGCCGGTCGCCTTACCCAACCCGGCCAGCTCGGCGTACTTGGCGATGCGGTCGATTCCGAGGTCCTTGCCGAGATTGTAGAAATAGACGTCGCAGGACTTGGCCATCGCCGCTTCGAGATCGACCCAGCCGTGCCCGCCGGCGCGGTGGCAGCGGAAGTAGCGGCCGTAGAACGAAGCGCCGCCGCCGCAGTGCACCTGGAATCCCGGGTCGACGACGCCTTCGGCCAGAGCGGCCCAGGCGACGATCGGCTTGAAGATCGAACCCGGCGCCAGTTGCGCCTGGATGGGCCGGTTCAGCAACGGCTTGTCGGGATCGTTGACCACATCGCGCCAGTCGTCGGGACTGATGCCCCCGACGAAGCGGTTGAGGTCATAGGACGGCGCGCTGGCCATCGCCAGCACCTCGCCGTTGCGCGGGTCCAGAGCGACGACGCCCCCGCGGCGCCCTTCGAGCGCCAACTCGGCGACCGCCTGCAAGTCCAGATCGAGCGTCAGCCGGATCGTGCGGCCCGCCTTGGCCTCGACCACGTCGAGGTCGCGCACCCGGCGCGAACGGCTGTCGACGAGCACCATGCGGCTGCCGTCGGCCCCGCTGAGCGCGTCATTGTACTGCCGCTCGATGCCGGCCTTGCCGATCTCGGCGCCGGGCTCATAGAGCACAAACTCCTCCGCCTCGAGCTCCTGCTCGCTGATCTCGCCCACATATCCGGTGACGTGCGCGGCCAGCCCCTGCTGGGGATAAAGGCGCCGCGGTGAACGCAGCAACTCGAGTTCGCTCAGCTCGGCTCGGTGCGCCTCGATGAAGGCGACCTCCTGGTGGGCGAGGTTGTCCTTGAGGATGACGCGCTGGTAGTCGGGCGAGTCTTCGAGTTCCTTGAGCCGCCCCTGCAGCCGGTCATACGGAATCTGCAGTCCCTCGGCGACCAGCGGCAGGTGATCAACGTCGAGTTGGTTGCGCGACAGCATCACCTTGAACGCCGGCCAGTTGTCGACAACCACGCGTCCGTCGCGATCGACGATCTTGCCGCGCGGCGCCAGAATCGGCAGCGAGCGGATGCGGTTCATCGCCGCGCGCTCGGCGTAGAGTTCGGGGTCCTGGATCTGCAACTGCCAGAAGCCGCTCAGCAGCCACAGAAAGACGAACGCCACGACGTATTGAAAGATCGTGGTCTCGACATCGCGCCCGACCCGCCGCTCCTGCGAGTACTCGTTCAAAACGTCGGCCTCCGGGCGCTGTCCAGAGCGGGGTAGAGGATCAGGGTCAGCCCGGCGTGGACGGCGCAGAGCATCAACGTACGCGCCGGGTCCATGTTGAGCGGCTGGCCGAGCAGTCCGCCTGCGAGCAGCCAGAACAAGCCCTGATGAATCAGAAAGAAGAACGCGGTGAGGACGCTGCGGGCGCCGGGATAGTCCATCTCGACGTACAGGCTCAACGAAGCGACCGAGTAGCCCACGATCGTCTTGGTGATGCCGAAGACGCCGATCGGGCCGTGCGAAAGCGCATCCTGGGCGATGCCCATCACCAATCCGAGCAGCATGCCGATCAGCACATGTCGGCGCAGCGAGGCCAGGTAGACGACCACCAGCAGCGGCAGATCCAGCAGCCTGGCCGATGGCAGATAAGCCGGCAGGAAGACCTGGAACGCCAGCGCCACCAGGCCCAGCGCAATCGTCGCGCCGGGATGCAGCAGTTTGGGTTGCTGCAGCGGCCTGGCCAGCGGCCCGCGCAAGGCGCTGCCGCTGATGATGCGGGCGGGAATCATGGCTGCGGCTCCCCGGCGGCCACCTCCGGCTGGGCCGGCTCGGGCGTCGGCGCCGCTGGGGGCGCGACCGGCGCGTCGGCGGCCGGAGCCGGCGTTGCAGGCTGCGCTCCGGGAACGCCTGCGTTGAAGTTCGGCGCCGGCGTATAGCCCTCGGCCTGGCCCATGCGCACGCCCTGCGAGTCGGCGAGGTCGCGGTAGGTTTGCTTGATGCGGTCCGCGTCGGTGACGAGTCCTTGCGGCCGCTCCGACGGCGAGCGGGCGCCGGGCGCTCCGGCGTCGGTCAGCGTCTCGCCCGGCGAGACGTCGCTCGGCGGCAGAGGCAACAGGGTCTCCGGCAGCTCGGGCCGATGCGGCGGCAGCTCTTCATGCATGCCCTGGGTGACGATCAGCACCTCGTCGAGCCGGTCCAGGCGCGCGTGCGGCGCGACGTAGATCTCCTGGAAATCCGTGCCCGGCTCGATGCGCGTGACGCGGCCCACCGGCAAGCCTTTCGGGAAGATCCGGTCTTCGCCCGACGTGAGGATCTCCTCGCCGACAGCGACCTCGACCTCGTGCTCCACATAGTCGATCAGGCACTCGGTCTTGCCTTGTCCGCGCAGCAAGCCGCGCACCCGCGAACCGGCCAGGATGACGCCCGCGCCGGAATCGGCGTCGTCGATGAGCAGTCCGAGCGACGAACTGGGATAGGCCGCCAGGATCTTGCCGACGATGCCCTGAGCGACGACAATCGCCATGCCCGGCTTGACGCCGTCGCGCCGACCCTTGTCCAGGATGATCTCTTTGGAGTGCGAATTCGCGCCGCCGCCGATCACCTCGGCGAGCATCGTCTGCGAGGCGATCTGCCCCTGGTAGTCGATCAGCGTCTCTTGCCGCTCGAACTGCGCCAGATCGCGGCGCATGATCTGATTCTCGAGCCGTACCTGCTGCAGCTCGCGCCGCAGCTGCTCGTTCTCATCGCGCGCGCCCACCAGCCAGATGTATTCCGACCAGCTCTCAGCAACCAAATTGAAAGCGCCGTGCAGGCCCTTGTTGACCGGCGAGACCGCGCCCATCGTCCAGGCGCGCAGCAAGGTCATATCGTCCCCGCGACGCACCTGGTACCCGAGCAGCACCAGCTGCAGGAAGACCGCCAGGATCAGGGCGGCTGTGTTTCGATACTGCGCCCAGAAGGTCACCGTGCGCTCCGCTACTCGAGCGAAATTCTCCGCAACAGGTTGAAATCACTCAACATCCGACCGGTTCCGAGCACCACCGACGCCAACGGGTCTTCCGCAATCGAGACCGGCAGACCGGTCTCTTCCCGAATCCTCACGTCCAGGTTCCGCAGCAGCGCGCCGCCGCCGGAAAGAACGATGCCGCGGTCGCTGATGTCGGCGCTGAGTTCGGGCGGAGTCCGCTCGAGCGCAACCCGGATGGCGTTCATGATCGTGCCCACGCAGTCCGACAGCGCTTCGCGAATCTCGCTGTCGTCGACGGTCACGGTCCGCGGAACGCCCTCGATCAGGTTCCGACCTTTGATCTCCATCGTCAAGGGCTTCTCGAGCTTGTAGGCCGAGCCGACCTCAATCTTCACCCGCTCGGCGGTCCGCTCGCCGATGAGCAGGTTGTACTTCTTCTTCAGGTAGCTGATGATCGCCTCGTCCATCTCATTGCCGGCCACGCGGACCGAGCGCGAGTAGACGATGCCCGACATCGAGATCACGGCCACGTCGGTGGTGCCGCCGCCGATGTCGACGATCATGTTGCCCGAAGGTTCGGTGATGGGCAAGCCGGCGCCGATGGCCGCCACCATGGCCTGCTCCACCAGGTGCACTTCGCTGGCGTTGGCGCGGTAAGCCGAATCCTGCACCGCGCGTTTCTCCACCGGCGTGATCTCGCTGGGTACGCCGATGACGATCCGCGGGTGCACCAGCATCTTCCGGTTGTGCGCCTTCTGGATGAAGTAGGTCAACATCTTCTCGGTGACCTTGAAGTCGGCGATCACACCGTCTTTCATGGGGCGGATGGCGACGATGTTGCCCGGAGTGCGGCCGATCATCTCCTTGGCCTCGCGCCCAACCGCTTCCACCTCGGCGTTGGTCTTGTTGATGGCGACGATCGAGGGTTCGTTGACGACGATGCCGTGCCCTGCCACGAAGACGAGCGTGTTCGCGGTCCCCAAATCAATGGCGAGATCGCGTGAGAACAGACTGAACAAAGAACGAAAGTTCATCCAACAACATCCGATTCAGGCGTTTCGGCACTCCCACGTTCGCGGTGCAGCGGCGCAAATCCGCTCCGCCGGTTTCCCGACAGCAGACCGAAAGGCTTAACTATGAAGCACTTGTAGACCGGGGCGTCGACAAGCTCGCGGGCGCGGCTAACGACTAGTGTAAACCCTCGGCCCCCTCGGCGCTCGTCGGTTCCACGACCGGCGAAAGAATTATTACCAGCGGGGCGACGGCAGGGCCGGCTCGTTTCAAATCAATGACATCAGGGCGCGGGCGTTTCCTCAGCCGCGCCAGTTTCGCTCGGCGTCGGGACGGCGGATGTAGTTGGCCTCGACGCGCTCGGGCGCGCCGCCTGACCCGGCAAGCAGACGCGGCGCCAGACGCGCAACCGCGACGGCGGCGTCATCGACCGTTTGACGCCGAGCCGCGGACGGCAACGGCGCAGCCCCGTCCGCGGCGAAGGTCCTCTCCTCGGAGCAAACCCAAAGCGGGTCGAAACGCGCGGCCTGCTCATAGAACTCCGGCCACGGCAGCACGGTCTCGGCGAGCAGCGGCGCGAGTTCCTCGCCGAAAACGGCGCCGTAGACCTCCTCGCGGCGCGCATCGAAAACGGGAGCGCAAGGGGTCGATTCCGCAACGGCCGCCAGCGCGGCCAGGTTCGAGACCCCGACGACCGGCCGGCCCAGCGCCTCACCCAGCGCCTTCGTCGCGGTCAGCCCGACGCGGACGCCGGTGAACGACCCCGGCCCCGAGGCCGCCGCAAACAGCTCAACCTTGCCCAGCGCGACGCCGGCCTCGGCCAGCAGCTCTTCGATGAGCGGATAGAGGACGTCTCCGAAGCCCTGGGGCGCTTCGATCCGGCGCGAGGCCAGGATGCGGTCGCCGTCAGCCAGGGCGACGCCGCCGCGCCGGGCGGCGGTATCAATGCCAAGTACGAGCACAGCGCCGGCCTACTCCTTCTCCAGGCGATAGGCCCGAAACGCCTCAAAGAGCTTGCCCGCGCCGTCGATGCCCAGCAGGCGCACCGACAAGGTCGCCGGGTAGGTGTCAGCCAGGTGCATCGGAATCTTGAACTTTCCGAACTGCGAGATCCCCAGGATCCGGCGGGACTTGCCTGAACCGGCGACCTCGGCGTTCCAGACCCACAGCATCCGCTTGGCCGCGAGCGTGTCCTTGGTCAGCGTCGCGTTGAAGTCGTACTCCTGGCCGCGGGTAAGGGCTTGCTGATCGGGAAACTGGATCTCATACGGCACCTCGCTGGTGGCGGTCTCGACTTCCTTGAGCTTCACGCCGCGCGCTTCGAGGAAGTACTTCTTGTTCCAGCTCTCCTTCTTGCCTTCCTTGCGGACGTAGAGCACCCAGTCCTGCTTGTCGTCCGGCGTCTGGCTCTGGAAGCGGTCGCCCTTGAACTTCTTCTTCTGGTCGAGCCATTCGCCGTTGATCGGGTTGTACCAGCTGACGTCGTAGCCGTCCTTGGGCACGAGCAGCTCGACCGAGCCGGGCTCGTCGCAGTAGACGATGTATTCGACGCCCTTGCGCTCCTCGGCCAGATACGGCGTGTAGTCCAGCGACATCGCCGTGCCGCCGACGACCCGGTAGTAAGGCTGCAAGTCGAAGTAGCGCGTCTGCGTCATGAAGTCGTGGAAGACGCCCATGTAGCGCACGCCCGGCGAGTCCAGGTAGTCGAGGCTGACTTCGAACTTGCGGCCGCCGTAGGTCCCGGTGTTGCCGAACGTTACGTAGTGGCCGCGCATCGCCATCTCCCACAGACGCTTGCGGAACTCGTCGCTCGTCACGTGATGTTCGTGCGAGGCGCCGGCGCCGGAATTCTCGTAGCCGAACTCGGCGTTGACCACCGGCATGGCGTGCAGTTGGTAGTCGATGGCGGCCAGCGACGGCGCGGAGTTCTGCTGCACGATGTAAGTCATCCAGCCGTCTTCGATGAGCATGCTCGAGGTGTCCACGGCGTGCGTCGAGCGCGGGTGGTTGTAGGGGTCCCACTTGCGCACCGTGTCATAGACCTCTTTGAGAATTTTCCTGCCGTCGGGATACTCCTCATACTCCTGCACGCCCTGCCAGACCACATTGAAGGCGGCGTAGCGGGCGCAGACATAGCGGATGTAGCGCTCGCGCTGCTTGCGCTCGGGCAGCAGTTCGACGAGCTGGTTCTGGTCGCCGGCAAAGAGGACGTCGTAGATGATGCCGCGGCTGTTGAGGTAGGCGATGCGGCGATCGAGATCCCGGAAGTGTTCGAGCAGCGGCAGGTCCGGGTCGGCGAGCGCCTTGGTCGCGGTCTCCTCCCAGCCGAGCAGCAGGCCGCGCAGGTGGTTGAACTTCTGCTCGCTGCGCGCGTCCACATACCGCGTGAAGCGCTCCCAGGGCATCTCGGCGAAGCGATAGTTGGTGTCGCCCATCCAAAAATGTCCTTCATTGGGGCCGGGATAGCGGAAGTAGCGGGTGTTGAAGACCTCGATGAAGCCCAGTGATTGCGCCGGCGTCGCCTGGAAGGAGTGCGTCGAGCCATTCACGCTGCTCAGGTTCGACAGAATGCGAAAATCCCAGCGGCCCTCGAAATCGGGAGCGAACCGGAAGCGGAAGGTGCGCACGCCGTCCCAAAAACCGGAGACGACCATCGTGCGGCCGCCGTCGGGCGAGCGAAACTCGGCGCGCAGCTCGACCGAAACGTAGGGGTTGGCGTGCTCGCCCGCTTCGGCCTCGGTCATCTCGAACGAGATCTCACACGGCTCGTAGACCGCCGCGCTCTGGCAGACCTTCACCTCGGCGGCCGCGGGCAACGCCGCAGCCAGCAGCAGGCCGAACAGCATCCAACTTCTCATCTACCCATTGAGGATAGAGGGACTTCAGGCCGAAAGCGAGAATCTTCGCCGGGCTCAGCCCCCGCTCAGGACTGCGGAATCGAGAACACCATCGCCTCGGGCCGCAGGAACTCGTCGTCGACGATGCGGCAGCGGCCGGTGGTCATTTCGTATTCGGAAACCGCCTCGCGGATGATCTCCGGGACGACGCTGATGTCGTCGGCGAGGTTCTCGGCGGCAATGGGGAGCGTGGGCTTGAAACGCCGGATCGTTCCGAACGCCCCGCTTAGCGCGTGCCGTTCGGCGCCCTCGATGTCCATCTTGAGCACGTCCACCCGTTCGAGACCGAGCTCTTCGACGATGCTGTCGATCGTCACTAGCTCAACCTCGACTTCCTTCATGCCCTTGCCGCGGCCTTCGACGCGGTCCGGCATGACCAGGGTGTCAAGGACCGAGTGCTCAAAGGTCTGCAGCATCATCGTCCCGGGCTCGTCCCAGACGGCCTTGGGGACCACCACGAGGCGCCCTTCCTCAATCTCCTTGGAAAAATTCTTTTCGAGCGACGCCACATTCATCGGCGACGGCTCGACCGCCACCACCAGCGAAGCGCCGGCGTCCAGCGCATGCCGCGAGTAGACGCCGACGTTGGCGCCGCAGTCGATGACCACGTCGCCGGGGCTGACGCCGCCGTCCGAGGCGCTGTAGACGTCGATCTCCTGCTCGATCAGCAGCAGCATCACCGGCGTCGAGCGCGGCGTCCACCATTTCCCGGAAGGCGTCTCCCAGACCTCGAAGGGGCCGTCGGACTCCAGTTGGCGCACCTTGCCGTCCAGGCGGGCGCGGGCGGCGGGAACGTCGAGTTCGATGGGGTTCCAGGCGCGCTCGAAGTCGCAGCCCTCGCTCTTGCCGCTCAGATGCATCCAGGTCGTCAGCGCGCGAACGCGGTACTCGAAGGGTCCAAAGCGCAGCGCCAGGACCAACACCACCGGCAGCAAGACCAGCAGCGATACGACGTTGAGGAGGGTGTTAGACCCTTTTTGCGAGGTCGCCATCTCCCGCCATACTCCCCTCTACCGGAAGTGAACGCGAGGCGTAGTACTCCTCGTTTGCCTCTGGGATTTCTCTTAGAAGGCCGGCGCGGTAGACTAATCCGCGTGCTGCGACGCCAATTCCTGACCGCCGCCGGGGCTCTGGTTGCCTCGGCGTTCGAACCCTTGTACCTGGCCGCGCAGGACCGCGCCGGAGACCAGACCCCCATTGGCCCGCGAGCCGACCTGAAGATTACGCGCATCGAACTGTTGCGGGTCAAACCCCGCTGGACGTTCCTGAAGCTCCACACCAACCAGGGCGTGGTCGGGCTGGGCGAGCCGATCGTCGAGTCCCGCGGGCTGACCGTGATGACCGCGGTCGAGGAGCTCGAACCCTACCTGATCGGCAAGGACCCGCGCCGCGTGCAGCACCACTGGCAGGCGATCTACCGCCACGCGTTCTATCGCGGCGGCCCGGTGCTGACCTCGGCGCTGTCCGGCGTCGATCAGGCGCTGTGGGACATCAAGGGCAAGGCGCTGGGCATCCCGGTGTATGAGTTTTTTGGCGGGCCGACGCGCGACCGCGTCCGCGTCTACTCGCACGCGCGCACGCCCGAGCAGGTCAAGCGCGACTACGCCCGCGGCTTCCGGGCCTTCAAGACCGGCGTCGCCAAGGAGCGGCCCTTCCGCGCGGTCGAAACCCCGAAAGCGATCGGCATCGCCGCCGACGCGTTTGGCGCGCTGCGCGAGGCGGCCGGGGATGACGCCGACGTCGCCATCGACTTCCACGGTGCGATTCCGCCGCAAGCCGCCAAGGTCTTGATCCAGGAGCTCGAGCAGTACCAGCCGATGTTCGTCGAGGAGCCCTGCCAGGCGCAGAACCATCAGGTGATGGCCGACATCGCCCGCTCGACCCACATCCCGATCGCCACCGGCGAGCGCGTGTTCACGAAATGGGGTTTTCGCGAGGTGCTCGAGTTAGGGGCGGCGTCGATCCTGCAGCCCGACGTCTGCCATGCCGGCGGCATCAGCGAAGTGCGTCTGATCGCCGGCATGGCTGAGGCCTACTACGCGCAGATGGCCCCGCACAATCCGCTGGGGCCGATTTCGCTGGCCGCCGGCGTGCACATCGCCGCCTCGATTCCCAATTTCTTGTGCCAGGAGCAGGTCTCGCTCGGCGAAGGCTATCTGAAGCAGCCGTTCACAGTGAAAGACGGCTATCTCGACCTGCCGACCGGTCCGGGACTGGGGATCGAGCTCGACGACGACTACGTGACCTCGCAGCTCAACCACGACTACCGCCCGGCGGAGACCTACGACGCCGATGACGGCAGCGTGGTCGACCGCTAGAGTGAAGGCGTGGATGTTCTGATCTTGGTCGGAGCGGCGGCGCTGGCCTTTCTGGCGTGGAGATACCCGGGCCGGCGGTGCCGCTCGAAGTTCTGTGAGCCCAAGCCAAAAACCCGCCGGACGGCCGACGAGCGATCGTGACGCATAGGTCGCCCCCGGAAGTCGGAGTACATTGCGGAGCCACTATGAAAACCATGACCCTTCGTGACGGAACTGAAATTTTCTACAAGGATTGGGAACCGGCCGGCCCATCATTTTTTCCCACGGCTGGCCGTTGAGCGCCGACGCCTGGGACCCGCAGATGCTGTTTTTCGGCCAGCGCGGCTACCGCGTGATCGCGCACGACCGGCGAGGCCACGGCCGCTCCGGCCAAACCTGGCACGGCAATGAGATGGACACTTACGCCGCCGATCTCGCCGCCTTGCTCGATGCGCTCGAGATCGAAGACGCCGTGCTCGTCGGGCACTCCACCGGCGGCGGCGAAGTGGCGCACTATCTGGGTCAATACGGTTCCAAGCGCGTCTCCAAAGCCGTCTTGATTGGGGCCGTGCCGCCGATCATGGTCAAGACCGACGCGAATCCGGACGGGCTGCCGATGTCGGTCTTCGACGAGATCCGCGCCGGCGTCGCCGCCGACCGCTCGCAGTTCTTCAAGGATCTGACGATCCCGTTCTACGGCTACAACCGGGACGGCGCCGAGATCTCCGAGGGCATCCGCGAGCATTGGTGGCTGCAGGGAATGATGGGCGGCGTGAAGCCGCATTACGACTGCATCCAGGCTTTTTCCGAGACGGATTTCACCGAGGACTTGAAGAAAATCAAGATTCCCGTTCTGGTGATGCACGGCGACGACGACCAAATTGTGCCGATCGGCGCATCGGCTCACAAGTCCGCCGAAATCCTCGAAAACGCCACGCTGAAGGTCTACCCGGGGCTGCCGCACGGCATGGCCGAGACGCACCCCGATGTGATCAACGCCGATCTGTTGGCGTTCATCGAGGGCGATTAGGCGGCGCCCCCATCGCACACAGGGTCTTACCGCTTTCCGGCGTCTCTGGAGCGCTTGCGCACGACGTATACGATCGCGGCGACGGCGAGCGCGAGCAGCACCGCCGACGAGAGCGGCTGCAGGTAGGTCCCCACCTGCGCGTAGTTGTCCCCCAGGACCGACCCCAGGTAGGTCAGCAGGCCGCTCCACAGCACCGTTCCGGCGGCGGAGTACACAGCGAAGGCGCCGGCCGGCATCTGGTTCAGGCCGGCGGGCAGGGAGATGATGGTGCGCAGCCCGGGAATGCAACGGCACAGTAGCAGCGCCAGCCGCCCGTGGCGGTCGAACCAATGCCTGGCCCGCTCCAGGTCGGACTCGTCCAGCGCCGCCCAGCGGCCATAGGAGCGGACCCAGCGCGTTAACCGGTCGCGCCCCGCCATCCGGCCGGCGACGTAATACAGGGACGTGCCGGCCAACGATCCGGCCGACCCCGCCGCCACCGCGCCCAGAACGCTCAACTCGCCCCGCGCGGCGGCAAAGCCGGCCAGCGGCAGGATGATCTCCGAGGGCAGCGGCGGGAATACGTGCTCGAGAAGCATCAGCAGCGCGACCCCCGCATAACCGAGTTCGGCGACGATGCTCTCGATCCACTGTGTCATCGGCGAACCGGAGTGTTGGAGTGGTCGATCGTAAAGCGCCTCCAGGAAGGCGGCGGGCGCAGGATGTCATTCGGGACGATCGCGAACATCACCAGCAGCAGGCCGACCAGAAACTCGTTCTGGATCATCGGCGACGCCGGGTGGGCCGCGACGAGGTAGGCGCGCACAGCCAGCCACAAGCCGACAGCGACGGTCGCCCACCGCGCATTCGCCGTCGGCGGCCAATAGGCCAGGCAACTCGCCGTCGCCACGATCGCCGCGCAGGCGTAGGCCCGCAACGCCTCGGCGCCGGCCGGGTCGTCGAGCCGCAGGATGAACGGCGAAGCCGCCAGCCACGCCGCCAGCATTACCTCAACGACTCGCGGCCACATGGCGTTGTCCTTGTTCGGCTTGAGCGCTGGCCACGAAGGCTTCGGCGCGAATCGCAGCCTGCTCCGACCCGACGCCCCAGAACACCGACCAGAACAGCCGACGGTCGCCTTCGCGCCAGAGCGCGCGCAAGAAGCGCAGGCAAGCCCACACTTCGTCATAGGCCAAGTAGATCAAGGTCATCGAGATGCAGGCCGTGAAGATACAAAGAAAGCACCAGTAGCCGACCACCGCGCCCTGCAAGAACACCAGCACGGCGCTTACGATGCCCAGCGGGATGACGTCGAGGCCGAACAGAATCGTCATCCAGGGCCGCATCTGCCAACGCCGGGTCGAGCCGGCCAAGCCGTAGACCGCGTCGCCGAGGTAAGCCAGCGCTCCGAGCATCGCATCCGGAACCAGCATCCAGCGCTCCATCGCCAAAGAGGTCTCGGAGCGCAGAACCTTCTCCGTCTGATCGCCAAAGACCGGGTCCCAGACCGAATCGATCAGGCCCCACTGGTAGAGCCCCATGTACACGGCTGTCACACAGCCGATCGAGGCGAGAACGCAAACCGGGATGCGCTGCGGCCACGCCGAGGCGTTGTAGCGAAATGGCGGTGAGACGGCCTGCAGGTCGAGCGTGGGGGCTGCGGGCGTCACCGCTCCGCTCCGGCCGGCTCCTCCGCCGGGATGCCGTTTCGCTCGAACCACTCATCGGGGCTGTCAATGAGGTTCGCTGCGATGCGCGGCAGAGTCGCCCGCAGACTATGCGTCGGCTTCCAGCCCAGCAGGCGCTGCGCCTTGCTGATGTCGATGCGGTAATCCTGGTCGGCCAGATCGACCATCCAGGGTTGGATGAAGTCATCGTCGGAGACGGCCTGTTTGGCAAGGGCGCCGGCCTTGGCGACCGGCTTGGGGATGCGGATCGAAGGCCACTCCTCGCCATGCAGCAGTTCGCCGATCTGATCCTGCAACTCCTCGTAGCTCATCGCGTCGGGCTCGCCGATGAGGAATCCTTCAACCCCGCTGAGTTCACGGCGCTTTTCGATCACGAACTCGATCGACGAGACCACGTCGTCGATGTGCACCATCGACTGTCCGTGGCTGGGATCGCCGGGGAAGAGATAGCTCTCGAGGTCTTTGTCGTAGATGCGCTTCATCTGCTGGACGATCGGCACCGCCCGGCCCCACTCGGAGTAGACGCCGGCGATGCGCAGGATGACGGCGGGCATGTCGCCGCGTTGGTCCGCGATCAGCTTTTCGGTGTCGAGCTTCGAGCGCGGGTACTGCCACTCGGCCTGCACGGGCGAGGATTCGTCGATGGGCTGGCCTTGCCGCGAGGGCTCCATCACCAGCAGGGTGCTGGTGAAGACGAACTGCTCGACCTGGAACCGCGACAGCTCGCGCAGCACGCGGGCCGTGCCCTGGACTGTGAGCTCGTCGTACAGCGGACTGTCTTCGCCGCTGAAGTCGTAGTAAGCGGCCAAGTGGACGAAGCTCGCGATCTGGTCCCCATGACGCTCGCGGATCTGCTGGAAGGCTTGGCGGACGCTGGCGTCATCGGTCAGATCGCAGTAGATCAGGTCGTGCAGACCTTCGTTGCTCGAGGAACGATCATTGTCCAGGCCCACCAAGTTGTAGTCCCCGTGCAGCTGTCGCAAGACGGCGCTCCCGATCAGTCCGTCGCTGCCGGTGATCACGACGGTCGGTTTCTTGTCGGCGTTCAAATTCGTCATTACGCTCAAGCAGACAAACGCAGACGGAACGTCGTTACAAGAACGGGCATGAGGAGTAACGGTCAAACGGCGCGAACCATCTCCCTGCCGGCGGAGATGATGAACGGCGTGGACGATTTGGGAGCGCTCGCCCTTCGCCTGATCTTGCCGACCTTGTTCGGCGGAGTGATCGGCTGGGAGCGGGAATCGAAGGACAAGCCCGCGGGACTGCGCACGCACATGCTGGTCGGGCTGGGCGCTTCCTGCTTCACCCTGGTGGGGCTCGAGCTGTTTGAGCAGCTCCGCGCGCAGGCCTGGGCCACACTGGACCCCATTCGCGTCGTGGAGGGCGTCGCCGGCGGCATCGGCTTCCTGGGCGCGGGCTCGATCATCAAGGCCAGCCGCGAGGCGCATGGGCTGACCACCGCGGCCGGCGTCTGGACGGTGGGCGGCGTCGGTGCGGCTTGCGGCCTGGGTTTCTTCTGGATCGCGGGCCTGACGTCGCTGCTTGCGTTGCTCGTCCTCCTCGTTGGCCGGCTCCCGGCGCAGTTCGGCGCTCCGAAAGGACCGGGAGGGAAACGAAATGGCCTATGAGATCAACCCCAGCAGCTCCCCGGCGCGTGAGTTGCGCAGGGTCGCGCAAGAGCAGGCCGCCAAGGCGACGGGCGAACTCGAAACGCTCGGCCTGCGGGAGGCCGCCCACGCCGCGCGCAAGCGCATGAAGAAGATTCGCGCCTTGCTGCGCCTGTTCCGGCCGGAACTCGGAGACCTTTACCGCCAAGAAAACGTGCGCTTCCGCGATGCGGCGCGCACGCTGGCGCCGGTCCGCGACGCGACCACGCGGCTCGAGGCGCTCGACGCCCTCGAGGGCTGGGCGCACGAGCGCTTCGTCCCCGTGCGGCGGCGGCTGGAGGCGCTGCGCGAGCAGGTCGAGCGGGAGGCGGTCAACGCTGAGACGATCGCCCGCGCGCAGCAAGCCCTCGCAACGGCGCAGACGGCGATCCCGACGTGGCGCCTCGAACAACCTCCCGACGGCCTGCCCGGCGGGATCGATCGGACCTACCGTCGGGGCTGCGACGCTCTGGACGAGTGCCGCCGGAGTCCGGAGCCAAAGAACCTGCACGAGTGGCGCAAGCGCGCCAAGTACCACCGTTACCACTGCCGGCTGCTCGAGCCGATCTGGGAAGCTCCGCTCGAGGCCCGCGAAGACGAAGCGCACCAGCTCACCGACCTGCTCGGCGAACACCACGACCTCTCCGAACTCGACGCCGCCATCCGCGCCGAGCAGGGATCGCTCAGCGGCGTCGGCGAACGGCTGCTGGCTCGATCGGCGCAGCGGCGGAGCGAGCTCGAAGGCAGCGCCTTGCGCCTCGGAGCCAAACTCTACGCCGAGAAGCCCAAGGCGGTCCTGCGGCGCATGCGACTCTACTGGCGCCTGGCGCGCAGCTGAGCCGTCGCCCCTGACGCTCGCAGAACCGCTGGAGCTAACAGTCCAGCTCCAGCTGCTTGATTTTGTCATAGAGCAGCCGCCGGCTGATTCCCAAACGGCGGGCCGCCAAGGACCGGTTGCCATCCGATTCCTCGAGGGCCCGTTGGATCAGACGGCGCTCCAACCGATGCACCCATTCGTGGAAACCGACTTCGAGTTCGAGATTCCCGAAAGGATTCGACGCTCCCGCGCTCTCGGATTGGCTGACATGCTCGGCGGTGATGGGGCCGCCTCTTGACAGCACCAAGGCTCGTTCCAACGTATGCTCGAGCTCCCGGACGTTGCCCGGCCAACGTCTTGCGCGCAGCGCGGCGAGAGCGTCTTCGGCCAGCTCGCCGGCCGGCAGATCCAGTCGAGCGGAAACGCGCCGACGTAAGCTCTCAGAAAGCTCTGCGATGTCGCTCCGGCGCTCCCGCAGCGCTGGCAGTGGAATGGTTACAACATTGAGCCGGTAGTAGAGGTCCTCGCGAAAGCGCCCCTGTTGGACGGCGTCTTCGAGGTCGATGTGAGTGGCGGCGATGACGCGTACGTCCAGACGGATCGCGCGGTCGGAGCCGAGCCGCTCAATCGTGCGCTCCTGCAAGGCGCGCAGTAGCTTGACCTGGGTCTCCGGCGCCAGCTCGCCAATCTCGTCAAGGAACAGCGAACCGGCTTGAGCGGCTTCAAAGCGGCCGATCCGGCGCTGGGACGCGCCGGTGAAGGCGCCCTTCTCGTGACCGAAGAGTTCGGCCTCGATCAAGGACGCCGGGATGGCGGCGCAATTGACCGCCACAAAACGGCCGTCGGCCCGCTTGCTGTGGCGGTGGATCTCCCGCGCGACGAGTTCCTTGCCAGTCCCCGACTCGCCGCGGATGAGGACGGTCGAGTCCGTCGGGGCGACTTGTCCGATGAGCTTGTAGACCTGCTGCATCGCGGAACTCGATCCCACCAGCGAGGCTTCTTCGGTCTCCTCCCAGCGATAGGATTCGAGTTGCCGCTGTTGGCGACGAGCGGCGAGAGCGCGTTCGATCTGGATCAGCAGTTCGTCAAAGCGCAGCGGCTTCGCCAAGTAGTCGTAGGCGCCGAGCTTCATGGCCTCGATGGCGATCGACGAGGCGCCATAGGCGGTCATGACCAGGGGCGACGGCGCGTCTTCGCGGTTGCGTAGATCGCGCAGGAGGGTCAGCCCGTCACGGCCCGGCATGCGGATATCGAGCAGGGCGACATCGAACGGTTCGGACTCGAGACGGCGCCAGGCGTCATCGCCGTTGGCTACCGCGACGGCTTGATAGCCCTCGTCCTCGAGCAATTCCGTGAGGGCGACGCGCGCTTGCTCATCGTCCTCGGCCACCAGGATGCGGATGGGATCACTCATGCCGCAGGAATCGTGAGCGTGAAGGCCGTGCGGCCGGGTTCGCTGTCGAAGCGCAGATCACCGCCATGGCGGCGGGCGATCTCCCGCGACAGCGCTAGGCCGAGTCCGTTGCCGTTGGGCTTTGTCGTGAAGTAAGGATCAAAAATCCGTCGCTCCGCTTCCGGGGGCACGCCCGGCCCATGATCCAATACCTCGATGCGAATGGCGGACGGCCCCGGGGAGACCGAGACGCGCACCTCGCCGTCAGCGGGCGAGGCTTCGATCGCGTTGAGCAACAGGTTCAGCAGCACCTGCTCGATCTGTGCGCCGTCGGCTTCGGCCTCGGCGCCGGCGGCCGCACCCAGATCGAGCTCGACCCGAACGTTGCGTCGCTTGGCGACCTCCTCGGCCATCCGGGAAGCCTCCTCGACCAGAGGGGGAAGCGGCTGGACGCGGCGGTCCGCCCCTCCAGGCTTGCCGAACGCCAGCAGACGCGTGAGGATGCCGTCCAAGCGGTCGACCTCCGCCATGGCCGCGCGGACCTGCCCTTCCTCGGCCCGGCCTTGGCGAACGCGGCGTTCGAGGAGCTCCAGCGTCAGCCGCATCGAGTTCAAAGGGTTGCGGATCTCATGCGCGACGCCTCCAATCACCCGGCCCAGCGCGGCCAGCCGTTCTTGATCGCGCAACCGCTTCTCCAAGTCGTCGCGGGAGTCCGCCATCTTGTTCACAGCCGCCGCAACTTCGCCGAGATCGCCGGGCATCGTCGGCAGCCGGTGCGCCAGGTCGGATTCGAGCTGCGCGAGCCCTTGGCTCAAATCGTCGACGCCGCGCCGCAGGTTCAGTGAGATCGAAACCAGGGCGGCCAGGCCCAGCAAGGCCGAGAGCGCCAGGCCTCCCGCCAGCCAACGACGCTGGGAGGGGACCGGATCGTTCGCGTTCGGCAAACGCTTGGTGGCCCAGGCCAGGGCCGCGGACCCTTCGATCGCCGCCGCCGCTCCGACGACGATGTCGGCCTCGTCGTCTACCGAGATCGTTTCCACCATCGCCGGCGCCCTCTCGGTCAAACGGTCGAGCAGCGCCGGGTCCGCAACGCCCGGCGCCGGGCCGGCCGCCCCGAGAAGGGGGCCGCCGGGACGCACGGCGAACCCGCCGCGGACCCCGTCGTAGGCGCGCAGCACCGTGGCCGCCACGGCTTGCAGCGAGACGTCTTGCGCTTCGATCGGCAGCGATTCCAGATCGTCCTCCCGGAAGGTCAGCCGGGCGCGGTACTGCTCAGCGAGCTCGGCCGCCGCAGTGGCGCATTGCTGCCGCGCTTCAGCGGCGATTCGTTCCTCCGCTCCCATAACCACATCTCGAATCAAGATCCCGGTCAACACCAGTAGCGACACTGTGGCGATCCCGGTGACGGCGAGCTGTCTTCTCAAACTGTCGAGTTGAAACATCTACAGCTTCGGCGGCGCCGGAATGCGCACGGCCGCTTGCGCCAGACTTTCGAGCCCGTCGACGATCTCGCGGGCGGCTTCGGCCAGATCGCGCGATTGCGCGAACTGCTCCATTTCATAGGCGGCGCGCGCTTGCTGATACAGCTTTCGCGCGGTCTTCAGATAGTCGTTGGCATACGGGTCCCCGCTTTGCTTGGCGAAGTGCTCGCCTCGGCGCAGGTCGAAGTAAGTGTCTTCAAGCTCGCGCGCGGCGCGCTCCCGCGTATCACTTCTGGATGCCTTGTCGTTAAATGCGTCTTCAATCTGATCGCTGGCGTCGAGCAGGTCGTCGATTGCGGAGACCAGACGATCGAAGCGGTAACCGTTGTCGATCTCCCCCCGGGTTTGCGCCAGCAGCGCGGTGACGCGTTCGTGCAGGAAGCGCCTCTCGGGAGTTTGGAACGAATCGGTGGCATAGCGATTGAGCCGCTTGGAGAGGTCGTCGAGCTCTTCGATGCGCTCTTTGCGATCATCATCGGCGTAGACGGCTGTCCCCAGCAGGCATAACGCCGCGAGGAAGCAAATCGATCGGCCTCGAAACACTTTGGGGATCACCTGCCGCATCAGTGTCGCATCCGCCTAAAAACTCCAGCGGAGCCCGGCCTGCAACCGTCGCGCCGAGGATGCTGAGGTCGCCTGGCCGAACAGCGGCGAGCGCAGGTTGCCGACGACGCCTCCGAGGTTGACGGCGTTGAGCAGATTGAAGGCGTCCAGCGTGACGGTGAGCCGGGTCGATTCTTCGGCGCCCGGCATGGCGGGCGTGTCGAAGGTGCGCGACACGCGTACGTCCAGCTCCGAAGATCCGGGACCGCGCTCGGAGTTGCGGTTCACGCCCGCCGGCCGCTCCGCCGTGCGTCCGTCGCCGTTTGAGTCAACGCCGGTGGTCAGGGTGTAGGGCCGCCCCGAGCGCATCTCGAAGATAAAACCGAGTTGGAACCAATCGCGAACCTCGACGGCGCCGAGCAGATCCACCCGGCGGCGCCGGTCAAAGCCCGCCGGCCCCCACTCGCCGCTCAGATCCCAGCTATTGGCGGGCAGTTCGTCGTCGTCGGAGACGTTGTCCAGCGCCCGGCCATAGGTGTAACGCACCGTCCCGTTGAAGACTTTGGCGATGCGACCGCGCGCCTGGGCCGTGAGCGAGTGCGCCTCGAGCCGGGCTGAGGACTCGACCTGCCTGACGATCCCAGCCTCTGGGTTCGGTCGTTCCTCACCGCCGGGCTCGATCGCATTCACGTCCCGCGAGCGCAACAGGCTCACTCCGACCAAGCGGTTCCAACTCAGCGCCAGCGCCAGGCCATTGTCGAGTTTGCGCTCGACGCTCGCGCCGAACTGCGCCAGATAAGGAGTGCGCAGGCTCGGCGCCCAGCGGACGACGTTGGGCGGCCGCGCCGCGCCGGAGACCTCGGAGGGATCGACGAATTCGGGGTCGGACACCAGAATCTCGCGGGCGCGGACGCCGTTGAAGCGCAAGCGGTCCTCGATGGCGCCGGAACCCACGTTGTCGTAGAAGATCCCGCCGCCCAGGCGGATGGTCGTCTTGCGCTCGTCGCCCGGCGCGTGCGCGAACGAGGCGCGCGGGGCAAAGTTGTCCGGATCGGACGTATAGTTCTGCCGGTCGTAGCGCAACCCCATCGCCAGCATGCTGCGGTCGCCGAGCTTGATGTTGTCTTGAACAAACAGAGCTGCTTCCACATCCCAAAATGCAAGCGTCGGGTCGCCCTCGCGGCGGCTGAAAGCGAAGGGCCGATCGGCGACGTAGTCCTCGAGCGAGCCGAAGCGATAGACGCCGCCGTAGTCGTCGCGGTCACGGATCTGGTTGAAGGTGATGTCGCGAAGCTGCACTCCGGCGCGCACGTAATGCCGCTCTCCCTGCCGCGAGACCACCGCCGCGCTTTCGACACCGGCTTCGCGATCGTCCGCCCAGCGCTGGGCGCCGCCCGCGCTGAAGGCGCCGTCGACAACAATGCTTGGCGCGTCGGAGCGGCTGGTCTCGCGCGAAGTCTCCGCGCTCAGACGACCGTTCCATTGGAAAATGAGCTTCGGCCCGACGATGTAGCGGTAGCTGCCGTAGAGATCGTGGTCCTGTTCGAGCTGGTCGGATGCGGCTTCGGGCAGCGTGAAGCCGCCGACGCCGCGGTTGCGCTCCGACTCTCTCTCCCATTCGTAGCGCAAGGAGAAGGAGCGCTTGTAGCTTGCATGCCGGTTGTAGCGGAACGACGCTTCGGTCTCGACCTCCGGTGCAAGCACGACATCGCGCAAGACGCCCTCGGGCGTTTCGGCGAAGACGACGGCCGATTGGTTGTCGCGGTCATGCTCGGCGCTCACTAGAAGCGAGTTCTTTTCGCCGTTCCCCAGCGGACCGACCAGATGCCCCTCGAAGGCTCGGCGAGTCTGCTGGGGCCGCGTTGAGGCGAAGGCGTTGCGGGCGTCGAGGCGATAGTCGCGCAGGCGGAAGTTGAGCTGCCCGTGGTAGTCGGTCGCGCCTTTCTTGGTGATGACCTCGATGCGCGAACGACCGGGCCGCGAGTACTCAGCCGAATACGGATCCATATTGATGCGGACTTCTTCGATCGCCGACGGCGTGACGCCGAGCTCGCCGGTCTCCATGCCGTCGACGACGAGTCCTCCGCCCTCGCCCAAGGCCCCGCCGTCGTCCAGCAGGCCTTGCAGGGCGCCGATGACGTCGCCGTCCAGCGCCGGAAGGGCTTGCAGGTCCTGTTGCCGGACGGTGACGGAGTCCTGATTCTCGGCGGGTTGCGGCGCGCCGGGGGCGCCGGCCTGCACGTCAAGGGTTTGCGTCTGCGCCTCGATCGCCAGCATCACGACGAAGTCGGAAACCGACTCGTCAAGGACCGCCTGGAGGCGGGCGGGGGCGAAGCCGTCGCTGCTCACGGCCACGATGTGTTCGCCCGCCGCGAGGCCGTCGAGCTGAAAGACGCCTGCCGCGTCGGTGGCGGTCACTTTCGAGCCGGAAGGCCCGGTCAGCTCGACCACCGCGCCGGCCACGGTCGCGCCGCTGGGATCGAGCACCCGGCCCGAAAACGTCAAATCGTCGGCTTGCAAGGCAGGAAAGGTCAGGGCGAGCACAAGGGCCAGACGACTCATACGCCTCAGGGGAGCAAGCAGCTGGCCACTCGTAATGAGTTGATAAATATGACCTTATTGCGGTTCATGCCGGACGGCGCGTGAGGAATCCCCACAGTGACTGTGAGGAATCCTCACGCTGGGATCGCCAGCCGGCGGCGGAAGCGTCCTCGCCGTCTCGTACGTTGCGCTCGCTCAGCTTCGAACGTTCGCCCCGGCCGCAAAAGTCGCTGCGTCGCGCACCACTGCCAGGTCTTCCGGCAATTGGAGAGCCCTCTCCGCGCGCGCCAGCGCCAGCCTCGCGTGGCTGCAAGCGGCTTCCCGCATGGCGCCGTCGCCGATGGAGGCGAGGGTTCCGAGGGCCTTCTGCAGCCGGACCGCCACCTCTACGGCTCCAGCGCCGTCTCGCGCAATCGATGTAAAGGCGTCGTCGAACATGTCACGGATCGATATCTCGGGGACCTCGACGCGGTCATACTGGACGCAACTGTTCGCCGTTTCCGGTTGCTCATTCCAAAGGACGAAGAGTCGGACCAGGGTCCCTACGATGTCGATCGCGGTGCCGGGATCGTTGACCGCCGGCGACAAAGCGCGGCCTGCAATTTCTGAAAGGACCACGAGCCCGAACCGGGGGTCGTCGTCGAAGTGCCGGTCTTCGCCGATTCGAAACGCCCGGACCACTTCCTCCAAGTTGGGTTCCGACTCCTGCCCGGCATCGGCGCTGACGTACGCCAGAGCTCGGTCCGGGACGGCGAAAGCGCCGGGCAAGGCCGCAACGACGACTCGGCCCTGCACCTGCTCGGCGCAAGCTTGCAGCGCGGCAATGTCGACCCGCTGCACGTAGCCCACCGTCGCGCTGAACACCGGCCTGCCGCGGGGCTCGCGCGCACCAATCGCCAATCCGTTGAGCGTCGGCGCATCTCTGCGCTGCTTCAAAGCTGCGGCGGCCGCCTTTTCAACCTTGTCGACCGTGGTTCCAAGGCGCCCGAGGCGAGCAATGCGGTCCACCCAGCGCACGAACGTGTATACGACCCATCCGAAAACGATCGCCGTCAGTGCAAAGAGTGCAAAACGACCCGCCGTGCCGAAGACGCTGTTCTTGACGGCGGTTAAGGCCACAATGCTGAAGATGAAGGCGCCAATGAAGGTGGACAGCGCGTTCTGCGAGACGTCGTCGGCGATCACCAGAGTAAATGACCGGGGAGTCGCCGCGCTGCCCGCCGAGGCGTAAGCCGCAACCATTGATGCCACTGCAAACGTGGCAATCACGAGCATGCTGGAAGCCATGATCGACAGCAGCGTCTCGATCGATTCGACCTTGATCGCTGGGACGATTTCGCCCAGATCTGCGCCGTCCGCAACCTTCGCGGCAAACGCCGCCACGATGGAGAACAGACAGACAGCTAACGGCTTTACCCAGAGCCGCTCGCGGACGCGGTTGAAGAAAAATCGAATCCGAGAGCTATCGACCCCCTGCTCCTCAGCTTTCGATTTCCATTTAGACAGGATCTCCATAGACACAATCTACGCTTTGTAAAGCGCAAAAACGACCGCCGAACAACCTTCCATCAGTGTTGTTCGGCGGCGGCGGACGGCAACGGGCTGGTTAGCTCAGCTTCGCTTTGGCGCTCTCCCAGGCCGAGGCCAACTCGCTCCAGGCGGCCTCGAAACCCTTACTCAGTTCATCCCAAGCGTCTTCGCCCGCTTGCTGGATTTCGGCGAGCTTCCGGCGCTGGTCTGCGATCTTTTGCTTCAAACCTTCGATCTGCTCTTCGTATTCGATCCTGGCGTCGGCGGACGCTTCGGCTGCCTTCGCCTTGAGCCTGTCCAAATCGCTCTCCAGTCCGTCAAGCTCGGCGCTGTACTTGTCATGATAGGCTTGCTGTTTGTCGTCGGTCATGATGATTCTTCTTTCGATTTCAGCGTTGGGAGTGTAGCACAGGCTAACCCCTGGACGCCCCAACACTCGAACTGTGGAATCCATCAGCTATTCGGTGAAGACCGCCGCCGGAACGCGCGTCGGCTTCGGCTCGACTCCCGCTACTCGTACGGTCCTCGCAGCCTGGGTGGAAGCGCTGCCCGGCCCCTGGGTCGGCGCGCTGGAAGCCACCGTGTTCACCGGCTGGATCTACGACTTTCTCCAGCCGTTCGCCGTCGACCTGCAAGTCGCCCATCCCTCCATGCTCCAGGCGATCGCGTGCGCCAAGAAGAAAAGCGGCCGCCTTGACGCCGACACGATCTGCGTCCTGCTGCCGCAGTGCTACATCGCGCCGCCTGAAACGGCAAGGGATTCCTGCCGCACGTGCATTGCCCCACCGGCGCGCCGCGCGAGGCCTTCGTCAAGATCACCAAGGCCGAGCCGGGCGGCATCGACGGCGAACCGCTGTGGCGACCGGCGGCGATGGGCATCCGCCTGCGCTAGGAATCCGACCTGATGCAGCGCTACATCGCGGGCCGTTTCCACTACAGCACGGAGGCGAGATAGTCATGGCGAGAGTCTACAACTGGCAAATTGGCCGCGAGATGTCGTACCGGCGCCCGGAGAATCAGCCGAAGAAGCAGTTCGCCGCCGTCTTCGACATCAACAAATGCATCGCCTGCCAGACCTGCACACTGGCCTGCAAGCAAGACCACCTGGACCTCCGGCAAGGACCAGGAGTACATGTTGTGGAACAACGTGGAGTCCAAGCCCTACGGTTTCTACCGGCTTGCTTGAGACTGGCTTCCGAATAACGCCTGCTGGGCGCGCGGTTCCGCCGCCCCGCCGCAGCCGGTCCGGCGCTTGACGCCGAGCTGGTCCAGATTGAAGACGCATCGTTCACATACGGTCCGTCTCCCGGAGACGATTCGGGCTGCCGATGGAAAATCATGAGCGCATCGCTCTAGTTGTTGAATTGTTCATGATCTTATGATCTACTAGGAGTGTGTTCAGTCGCACGTCCCGTTTGTCCTGTCGATGGCGATTTCCCGGAGCCGCGGTCATGAGCGTTGCTACACGAATTGGAACCCTTGTTGTCTTGTCCGTCTGGCTCGCGCCGGGGATGCCGGCTCAGAGCGCGGAGGAGGACTACCAGCAGAGCTGCGCGATGTGCCATACGATCGGCGGCGGTCCGCTGGCGGGCCCTGACCTGGCCGGCATGAGCGAGCGCCGCGAACGCTCCTGGCTGATTCGCTTCATCGTCGATCCGCAAGCCGTCATCGACAGCGGCGACGCGGCCGCGAAGGCGATGGTCGACGAGTACAAGGGAATGGTCATGCCCGCTCTGCCCGGCATGACGCACGAGCGCGCCGCGGCGTTGGTCGACTATGTGCGCGAGCAGTCCGGCGGAGAAGTCGACGAATCGGCCGCCCCCCCTGAGCCCGAGCCGGAGCCGTTCACGGCTGAGGATGTCGAGCGCGGACGCGAGATGTTCCTCGGCGTGCGGCCGCTCGAAGCAGGCGGCGCGGCCTGTCTGGCTTGTCACGACGTCAAGGGCCTGGAATCGATGGGCGGCGGCATGCTGGGCCCCAATCTGTCCGAGGTATATGAGCGCTTCGGCGGCCGGCAGGGGCTGGAATCGTGGCTTTCCGCGCCGCCGACTCCCTTGATGAGTTCCCTCTACCGCACTCGACCGTTGAACCCGCAGGAGATCGCTGCTTTGGTTGCGTTCTTCGAAGACCGCGCCGCCGAGGATACGGTCCCGCAGGGAACCTGGCACGGCGCCTTCTTCTTACTGGGGATGCTGGGGACGGGCCTGCTGTTGGGCCTCTTCCATCTGGTGTGGCGCGGACGGCGCCGCGGCGTTCGACGAAAGCTGGTGCAGAGCTACCGTTTGCGAGGCGTGCAATGACCAATCTACCGGCGCTGACCTGGATTCAGGATCAATTCAATCCCAAGCTGCGCGAGTGGGAAGAGTTCTACCGCAACCGCTGGCAACACGACAAGGTCGTGCGCTCGACACACGGCGTCAATTGCACCGGCGGCTGCACCTGGAACATCCACGTCAAGAACGGCATCGTGACGTGGGAGATGCAGGGGCTCGACTATCCGAAGCTCGAGTCCGGCATCCCGCCCTACGAGCCGCGCGGCTGCCAACGCGGCATCTCATTTTCCTGGTACCTCTACAGCCCGCTGCGGGTGAAGTACCCCTACGCCCGCGGCGCTCTACTCGACCTGTGGGCCCAGGCCCGCGCCGAGCACGACGATCCGGTCGACGCCTGGAAGTCTCTCGTCGAGAACCCCGAATCCCGTGCACGCTGGCAGCGGGCGCGCGGCAAGGGCGGCTTTCGGCGTGTGGACTGGGATGGTGTCGTCGAACTCATCGCCGCCGCCAACATCTACACCATCCAGAAGCATGGCCCCGACCGCATCGCCGGCTTCTCGCCGATCCCGGCGATGTCGATGATCTCCTACGCCTCCGGAGCGCGCATGCTGCAGCTCATGGGCGGCGTCTCGATGTCGTTCTACGACTGGTACTGCGACCTGCCGCCTGCGTCGCCGGAGACCTGGGGCGAGCAGACTGACGTGCACGAGTCCGCCGATTGGTACAACGCCAAGATGCTGGCGATCTGCGGCTCGAACGTCGCCATGACCCGCACGCCGGACGCCCACTTCGCGGCCGAAGCGCGCCACAACGGCTCCAAACAGTGGGTCTTCTCGCCGGACTTCTCACAGCAATCGAAGTTCGCCGACGAATGGGTCGCCATCAACGCCGGTCAGGACGGCGCCTGGTGGATGGCGGTGAATCACGTCTTGCTCACTGAGTTTCACCATGACAAGCAAACGCCGTACTTCCTCGACTACGCCAAACGCTTCACCGATTCGCCTTACTTGGTAACGCTCGAAAAGCGTCCCGACGGCAACTATAAGCCCGGACCGTTGTTGCGGGCCAACCGTTTGGAGCGCTACCGCGAGGTCGAAAACGGCGACTGGAAGTTCCTGATGTGGGACGAACAGGCCGATGCTCCCAAGATGCCGCTGGGCAGCACCGGTTTTCGCTGGCAGACCCAGAAGGGCAAGTGGAACCTGAAGCTCGAGGACGGTCTCGACGGCGGCGCCATCGCACCCGCGTTGACCTTCTTGTCCGATCAGGCCCGCATCGAACAGATTCTGCTCGACGACTTCTCGACCGGCGCGACGATCGCTCGCGGGGTCCCGGTCCGCACCGTCGCGACGGCCGATGGCGGCGAGGCCATCGTGACCACCGTCTACGACCTGCTGATGGCGCAGTACGGCGTCTCGCGCGGCTTGGCCGGCGACTATCCGCAAAGCTACGACGATGACCTGCCCTACACGCCGGCCTGGTCGGAAAAATACACCGGCATCGGCCGCGACGTGCTGCTCCGTTTTGCCAGGGAGTGGGGCTCGACGGCGGAGCGCACCGGCGGCAAGTGCATGGTGATCATCGGCGCCGGGGTGAACCACTGGTATCACAACAATCTGATGTACCGGGCGCCGATCCACGCCCTGATGTTCGCCGGCTGCGTGGGCGTCAACGGCGGCGGATTGGCGCATTATGTCGGCCAGGAGAAGCTGGCGCCGATGGAGTCCTGGTCGGCCGTCGCGCTGGCCAAGGACTGGCACGCTCCATCGCGGCTGCAGAACTCGCCGAGCTGGCACTACGTCCACAGCGACCAGTGGCGCTACGAGCGGGAGTTCAGCGAATACCACGCCGCCCCCAAGCGCGATGGCAATGGCGGCGACAAGTCCATGGCCGACGGCCACACGATGGACATGCAGGTCCGCGCCGTCAAGAACGGCTGGCTGCCGTTCTACCCGCAGTTCAACCGCAGCCCGCTCGAAGTCATGAAGCAGGCTCGCGCGGCCGGCGCGGAAAGCGAGCAGCAGGTCGGGGCCCACATCGTCGAGCAGTTGCGCGACGGCAAACTCAAGTTCTCCGTCGAAGACCCGGACGCCGAGGAAAACTGGCCGCGCGTCTGGTTCATCTGGCGCGGCAACGCCATTCTGGCCTCGGCTAAGGGCCATGAGTACTTCCTGAACCACTACCTGGGCACGCACCACAACGACATTGCCGAGGAGCGGGCCAAGGGGTCGGTCCAGGACGTCAACTGGCTGGAGAAGGCGCCGCAGGGAAAGATGGACCTCATCGTCGACCTGAACTTCCGCATGGACAGCTCGGCGCTGTACTCGGACATCGTGCTGCCGGCGGCGACCTGGTACGAAAAGGACGACCTCAACTCGACGGACCTGCACAGCTTCATCCATCCGCTGCAGGCCGCCGTGCCGCCATGCTGGGAATCGAAGAGCGACTGGAAGATCTTCCAGACCATCGCCAAGAAGTTTTCCGAGTTGGCGGCGAAGCATCTGCCCGACCCGGTGGAAGATGTAGTGGCCGCGCCGCTGGCGCACGACACGCCGGCGGAGATGGCGCAGCCCGCGCCGTCAAACTGGGCGCACGGCGAAGGCGAGCCGATCCCCGGCAAAACGATGCCGGCGTTCAAGGTCGTGCGGCGGGACTACAAGAATCTCTACAACCAGTTCAATTCGCTGGGCCGCAACGTCCGCGAGAACGGTCTTGGCGCGCATGGCACGCACTACGATTGCGCCGACTTCTATGACGAGGCCGTGGAAACCGAGGCGACCGAGAGCTGGGGCGGCCAAGTCTACCCGTCATTGGCTGTCGATAAGGACGCCTGCAATCTGGTCCTGAAGCTGGCAACCGTCACCAACGGCGAGCTCGCCTGGCGCTCCTACAAGGACATGGAGGCCAAGACCGGCCTGCCGTTGGCGCAACTCGCCGAGGACAACCGCGGCCACCGCGTCAGCTTCGCCGACATCGTCGCCAAGCCGACGCGCCTGATCAACAGCCCGATGTGGTCCGGCCTGACGCAGAACGGCCGCCCTTATTCGCCCTTCACCTACAACGTGGAGCAAGGCGTCCCCTGGCGCACGCTCACCGGCCGGCAGCATTTCTACCTCGACCACCCCGGCTACATCGACTTCGGCGAGCATCTGCCGACCTACAAGCCCAAGCCGCCATTCACCGAGTACGGCGACCTTCGCAGCAGCCAGGCGGACGCGAAGACGATCATGCTCAACCACCTCACGCCGCACGGCAAGTGGCATATCCACTCGACCTACGGCGACAACGAGCGCATGACGACGCTGTCTCGCGGGACCGAGCCGCTGTGGCTGAACCACCTCGACGCGGCCGAGATCGGCGTGCTCGACAACGACTGGGTGGAGGCGCACAACGACCACGGCGTCGTGGTCACCCGGGCCGCCGTCAGCGCGCGCATCCCGCGCGGCATCTGCCTGCACTACCACGCGCCGGAGCGCACGCACTCCGTGCCCAAATCGCCGCTGCGAGGCAACCGCCGCGCCGGCGGACACAACAGCCTCACCCGCATCCGCCTCAAGCCCAACTTGATGATCGGCGGCTACGGCCAGTTCACCTATCACTTCAACTACTGGGGACCGACCGGAACCAACCGCGACACCAGCATCTACGTCCGCAAGCTCGACAAAGTCGACTGGTAGCGGCGCACGGCAAGGAGAAACAAAGATGAATGTCCGCTCACAGGTTTCGATGGTTTTCCACCTGGACAAATGCATCGGCTGCCACACCTGCTCGGTCGCCTGCAAGAACATCTGGACCGACCGCAAGGGCGCCGAGTACATGTGGTGGAACAACGTGGAGACCAAGCCCGGTACGGGCTATCCCACGCGCTGGGAGGACCAGGAGGACTATCAAGGCGGCTGGGAGGTGGTCGACGGCAAGCTACAGCTCAAGTCCACCAGCAAGAGCAAGATCGTCTTCAACATCTTCCACAACCCCCACATGCCGTCCATGGACGACTACTACGAGCCGTGGACCTACGACTACGAAACGTTGTTCAATGCGCCCGAAGGCGACGACCAGCCGGTAGCGCGGCCGATCTCGAAAGTGACCGGCGAGTTGGTGCAGATCGAATCCGGCCCCAACTGGGATGACGATCTGGGCGGCTCCCAGGTCTACGCCGAGAACGACCCCAACCTCGAGGGGTTGAGCGAGGACCAGCGGGCGCAACTGTCGTCGGTCGAGCGGCTGGTGATGTTCTACCTGCCGCGCATCTGCAACCACTGCCTGAATCCCTCGTGCGTGGCCTCGTGCCCGTCGGGCGCGATGTACAAGCGCGGCGAGGACGGCATCGTGCTGGTCGACCAAAACCGCTGCCGCGCCTGGCGCTCGTGCGTGTCGGCTTGCCCGTATAAGAAGGTCTACTACAACTGGTTCGCCGGCAAGGCCGAAAAATGCATCCTGTGCTATCCGCGCCTGGAGACCGGGCAGGCGCCGGCCTGCTTTCACTCCTGCGTCGGCCGCATCCGCTATCTGGGCGTGCTGCTCTATGACGCCGACCGCATCGAAGAGGTCGCCCTCAAGCCCGACCATGAGCTGGTCGAAGCGCACCGTTCGCTGATCCTGGACCCTCGCGACCCGGCAGTCGTGGCGGCGGCCAGGGCAAACGGCATCGACGACGCGGTGATCGAGTCGGCGCGCAAGTCGCCGGTCTACAAATTCGTCAAGGAGTGGGGCGTCGCGCTGCCGCCGCACGTCGAGTACCGCACTTTCCCGATGCTTTTTTATGTGCCTCCGCTGTCGCCGGTCATCTCCGCGCGCGGCGAGGGCGACGCGATCAGCCACGGTTCGCCGTCGCTGTTCCACGACATCGACGAGTCGCGCATCCCGGTGCAGTACCTGGCGAACCTGTTCGGCGCCGGCGAGGAAGGCGGCGTGCGCTACGCCCTCCGCAAGCAGAAGGCCGTGCGCTGGTGGCGGCGGGCTCGGACGGTCGGCGACGTCGACCAAGAGACCGCCTTGCGGATGCTGGCCGAGGCCGACTGCACGCCCGAGCAGGCGGAGGCGATCTACCAACTCACCGCGCTGTGCACTTTCGAGGAGCGATTCGTGATCCCGCCGATGCACCGCGAAGAAGCGGTCGCGATGATGGAGGACCCGCGCGAGGCCCAGGCCTCGACCGGCTTCGGCTTCAGCTCGGGAACTGGGAGGTCGATATGACGACGCTGCTGGACGAGCTCGGCGAGTTGCTGCGCTACCCCAGCGCTGATTACCTTTCGCGCCTGGACCGCGCTTGCGCGGAGTCCGAGCCGGACGAATCGCGGGCGCTGCTGGAGCAGTTCCGTGCGCAGGCCGCGGCGATGTCGCTCGAGGAACTGCAGGAGCTCTACACCCGCACCTTTGACCTGAGCCCGCTGTGCTCGCTGGAGGCGGGCTGGCAGCTCTACGGCGAGGATTACGCGCGCGGCAGTTTCCTGGTCTACATGCGATCGAAGCTGCGCGAGCATGGGCTCGCCGAACGCGGCGAACTGCCCGATCATCTGTCCAATCTGTTGCCGCTGCTCGGCCGCATGCCGGCCGAGCAAGCCGATGAGCTTCGCGAAGGGGCCGCGCTGCCGGCGCTCCGCAAGATGATGCAGCCGTTCAGCGGCAAAACCCATCCCTACGGGGATCTTCTGCGCTCGATCGTCAGCCTGCTCCAGGCGCCGGTCCGCACGCCCGCCGAGGAGGTCAGCCATGTTTGACGCTCTCTTGTTTTCGGTTCTGCCGTATGTGGTGATGTTCACGTTCTTCTTGGTCACGATCCAGCGCTACCGGCAGAAGAGCTTTTCGTATTCGAGCTTGTCTTCGCAGTTTCTCGACAACGAGCGCCATTTCTGGAGCCTCGTGCCGTTCCACTACGGCATCCTGGTCGTCCTGGCAGGGCATGTGATCGCCTTTCTGTTTCCGCGCGAGCTGTTAGCGTTCAACAGTAAGCCGCTGCGGCTCTACATTCTCGAGATCACCGCGTTGACCGGCGGGCTGATGACGCTGCTCGGCTTGGCCGCCGCCATCATTCGCCGCTGGACGACGCTCAAGATCCGAACGGTCACGACCTTTTCGGACTGGGTGGTTTACGCGCTGCTGTTCTTGCAGGTCGCCAACGGCGTCTACATTGCGCTGGCCTATCCGTGGGGATCGAGCTGGTTCGCCACGTCGATCTCGCCGTATCTGTGGTCGCTGGTCAGGCTCTCTCCCGACATCTCGACGATTGCGCCGCTGCCCTGGGGCGTGAAGCTGCACATCGTGAACGCCTACCTGCTGATCGGCTTCTTCCCGTTCACGCGGCTGGTGCACGTGTTGGTCATTCCGAATCCTTATTTGTGGCGCAAGCCGCAAGTTGTACGATGGGCGCGGCGCACTTCATAGGCGACGGTTGGCGAGGGGAAAAGCATGAACATCAAAGGATCTCCGCGAGACGGACTCTTCGCGGCCACGCTCGGCTTCTTCATCGGTTTCGCTGCGGTGGCCTTGTTTGGCCCCACCGCCAAAAGGTTCCAGGAGGTGATGGAGCTCAGCCCGATGATGGTCGGGTTCCTGGTCGCCGCGCCGGCGCTTTCCGGCTCGCTGTTGCGCATCCCGTTCTCGGCCTGGGTGGATACGACCGGGGGCCGCAAGCCCTTCGCCATCTTGCTGAGCTTGTCGGTTGTCGGCATGGCCGGTCTCACGGGCGTGGTGTGGACCTTGTATCCGGACAATCTGACGCCTTCGCTCTACCCGCTGTTGTTTGCGCTGGCGCTGCTGTGCGGCTGCGGCATCGCTACGTTTTCAGTCGGAATCAGCCAGGTCGCCTACTGGTATCCCCGCCGTGAGCAGGGCAAAGCGCTGGCCATCTTCGCCGGAGTCGGCAACGTTGGGCCCGGCATCTTTTCGCTGCTGATTCCGCTAGCTTTGGCGTCGATTGGGCTCGCCGGGTCTTATCTGATCTGGCTCATCTTGCTCGTTGCGGGCACGGCCCTCTATTTCGCTCTTGGACGCAACGCTTGGTATTTCCAATTGCTGCAGGCCGGACGGACGCCGGAGGCCGCTCGCACCGAAGCCCGGGAGCTGGGCCAAGAACTCTTCCCTGCCGGCTCGCTCAAGGACAGCCTGCGAATCTCGGTCCGCGTCTGGAAGACCTGGGCGTTGGTCTGGATCTACTTCACAACCTTCGGCGGCTTCATCGCGCTGACCGCGTGGCTGCCAACTTACTGGACGGAGCTGCACGGCGTGACTCCGATCGTCGCGGGCGTGCTGACCGCGACCTACTCGATCCTGTCGTCGCTGATTCGCGTCGGCGGCGGAGTGATGGCGGACAAGCTGCGTGAGGGCGGAGAGAACACGGCCATTCTGGCCCTGATGATCACGCTGATCGGATCGCTGGTGATGACGATGACCGATGCGTTCGAGTTGGCGCTGCCGGGAATCATCTTGATGGCCATCGGCATGGGCGTCACCAACGCGGCCGTGTTCAAGATCGTCCCGCAGGCCGTTCCGGAAGCAGTGGGCGGCGCGGCCGGCTGGGTTGGCGGTCTGGGCGCGTTCGGGGGCTTCGCGATTCCCCCGATGATGGCGTTCGCCGTCGGCGATCTCGGCCCGCGCGGCTACTCGATCGGCTTCGTCGTGTTCGTCTACCTCACCATCTCGGCATTGTTGATGGCCTGGATTCTCAAATACGTCATCGAAGCGGAGACAGCCGCCGAATAAAGGCTTGCAGGAGTTTGTGCACTGATGCTGATCACACAATCCTTGCGCGGCGAGCACGGCGCCATCAATGCCTTGCTCGACTTCATCGAGCTACGTGCGGCTGATGCCACGAGCGAACAACTGGGCCTCCTGAAGGACGCACTCAAGGCCGTCTTGCTCAGCCACGCGGCGATCGAAGACGATTTCTTACGGCCGGCGATTCTGCCGTTCCTGCCTCCGCCGCCCGGCGGCCCGGACGCTCCCACCGATCATCAAGTCATCGCCGAGCTTTTGCGAAGGGCCGGCGAAGCCGACGACGCGGCCGCCCGACGGAAGTTGTTGAGCGAAACGCTCGAGCAGACGCGCAAGCACTTCACCAAGGAGGAGACAAAGGTCTTCCCACTTGCCGAACAGAAAGTCTCGATCGACGGGCAGCGGTCGCTGGCCATCGCATGGGCGGCCAGACGTCGAGTCGCGCTGGAGTAGCAGCATTCGACCCTCCCGGCGAGGGCCTTCCGGCCGACCTCGACGGAACGATACAACCTGGACCGCCCGCTGGTGAATGTGGGAGAGTGTGAACGCCGAGCAATGCGAGAGTCAACCCCAACGCAGTCGACTCGAGCCGCGGAAAGCGCTCCGGCCGGCGCTCGCCGGTCGTGGATGGCGGCCGAGACCGTCCGAGCGACAAGTTGGGCGGTCGGTTCGACGCTTGTGCTGGCGGTGCTGATCCTGGTTGGCTCGCGCAACTTGGCGCACTTCGACGCCGCGCTGGTCGCCTACACCTTCTCGGTTCTCTTTGCGACGTTCGGTCTGACCTACCGCTATTCGATGTGGCTGCAACGCCCGCCGACCGGGCTCTACTGGCGGCGAGGTTGGCAGGCGTTTCTGCGTCCCGGGCGGCGGCTGGGCAATGTGCGTTCATGGTTTGACCGCATGGGCTCGGACGTGCTGGCGAACCGCTTCATCTTGCGGCGCGGACGGTCGCGCTGGTTGACGCACATGCTGATCATGTGGGGGTGCCTGCTCGCCGTCGCCATTACTTTTCCGCTCGTCTTCGGCTGGCTGTACTTCCGGCCGGTCGCCGGCGACCTGTCGCTCTATGAGGCGGTCGTGTTCGGCTTTCCAGCCTTCCGTTTTCCCCATGCGTCGGCGACGGCATTCTTCCTCTTCCATGGGCTGGTGTGGGCCTCCTTCGCGGTCATCGCCGGGGTGATGTTGGCGATTCGGCGACGGATGCGCGACGAGGGAGCAGCGGCGGTGCAACGTTTTGGCGAAGACTTCATGCCGTTGATCCTGCTCTTCGCCGTCAGCGTCACGGGCCTGATGCTGACGGTGAGCTACACCTGGATGGGCGGTCACGCCTACAGTTTCATCGCCATTCTGCACGCGATCACGGTGATCGGCACGTTTCTGTGGCTGCCGTTCGGCAAGTTCTTCCACATCTTTCAACGGCCGGCGCAACTCGGCGTCGGCTTCTACAAAGACGTCGGCCGGCTCGAAGAGCCCGCGCATTGCCGCCGTTGCGGTCACGCTTTCACCTCGCGCATGCACGTGGAGGACCTCATCGACGTACAGCGCCAACTCGGCTTTCGCTATGAGATCCCCGACAACGCGGCCGAGCACTACCAATGGATCTGCCCGCCTTGCCGTCGCGCTGCGTTCGTGATGGCGCAGAGCGGGCTATGGCGCGGCAGGCGCGGCGGCGCAACTCTGCCCACTGAGGGCGGCTTGCCGCCGATGCCCGCTCCCGTCAACAACGGCCTTGGGGAGGGCCCGCTGGGCGAGGAAGACGCGGAAAACTTCCATCCTTAACGCTTCATCACGAAACGAGATTCCATGAAGAATCCCACACCCCCAAGAACGCCAACACCGGCGCTCGACCTGGAAACCATCCGGGAGTTTGGCCCGAGCCTCGTCCATGAGCGCGAGATGCCGGCCGCCGGCGAAACGGGTCCGGACAAGCTGGTCAAGACGCACTGCTGCTTCTGTGGCCAGCAGTGCGGCGTGCAGTTGAAGGTGCGGGCCAACACCGTCATCGGCGTCGAGCCGTGGTACGAATTTCCGTTCAACCGGGGCATGCTCTGCCCCAAGGGCGTCAAACGCTACCTGCAACAGGCGCACCCCGACCGCCTGCTGCACGCCTACCAAAAAGACTCGGGCGCTGCCGGCGGCTTCAGCTCCATCCCTTACGAAGACGCGATCCGCCGCACGGCCGGCGAGATCGACCGGATCCAGCGCGAACACGGCCCCGACGCCGTCGCCGTGCTCTCCGGCGCCAGCCTGACGACCGAAAAGACGTACTTGATGGGCAAGTTCGCCCACATGTGTCTGCGCACCAGCAACATCGACTACAACGGCCGCCTTTGCATGGTGAGTGCGGCGGCGGGCAACAAGAAGGCCTTCGGAATCGACCGCGCGGCCAACCCCTGGGACGACATTTTGGGCGCCGAGGTCATCGTGGTCAGCGGCGCCAATGTCGCCGAGTGCGCCCCGATCACCACGAATTACATCTGGCAGGCCCGCGAGCATGGCGCCAAGGTCATCGTCGTCGATCCCCGGATCACGCCGATCGCTCGCACATGCGACTTGTTCCTGCCGGTCAAGCCGGGCCGCGACACGGCGCTGTTCAACGGCATTCTGAACCTGATGCTCGAGAACGACTGGCTCGATCACGAGTTCATCCGGAACCACACCGCCGGCTTCGAAGCCCTCGCAGAGAGCGTGCGCGAGTGGAACCCGCGGCGGACCGCCGAAGTCACCGGGATCGCCGAGAAGTCGATCCGCCAGGCCGCCGAGTGGTGGGGAACCGCCAAGACCAGCTTCCTGCTGCACGCGCGCGGCCTGGAACACCACAGCAATGGCGTGAAGAACGTGATGAGCGCCATCAACATCGTGCTCGCTTCCGGCCGCATCGGCCGGCCGCACTGCGGCTACGCCACCATCACCGGTCAAGCCAACGGCCAAGGCGGCCGCGAGCACGGCCAGAAGTGCGACCAGCTTCCGGGCGGCCGCGATCTCGGCAATCCCGAGCATCGCGCCCACGTCGCCGGCGTATGGGGGATGGATCCGGCCGACCTGCCCAATCCCGGCGTCGACGCCTACGAGATCATCCGCAAGATCGACCAGGGCGAGATCAAAGGGATGCTCAGCATCTGCTTCAACCCGGTCGTCTCGCTGCCGGACAACAACTTCGTCCGCCAAGCGCTCGAAAAGCTGGAGTTCTTCGCCGTCATCGACTTCTTCATGAGCGAGACGGCCCGCTACGCCGACGTTGTCCTGCCGGGCTCGCTGCAAGAAGAGGACGAGGGCACGGTGACGCAGGCCGAGGGCCGGATCATCCGCATCAAGAAGGCCGTCGAGAGCCCCGGCGAAGCGCGTTCCGACTGGAAGATCATCCAGGACATCGCCCAGGCGCTCGGCCGCGAACAGGGGTTTGCGTTTGAGAGCCCGCAGGCGATTTTCGAAGAGCTTCGGGCCGCCTCAAAGGGCGGAGTGGCCGATTACTCCGGCGTGACGTATGAACGGGTCGAGGACAATTTCGGCGTTTTTTGGCCGTGCCCGAGCGAAACGCCGGACGGCGTCGCGACGCCGGGTCCGCAAGGCACGATACGGCTTTTTGAGCCCGATTCCTGGAATCCGGTGGCCAAGGGCGCCGGGCCGTTCTATTTCCCGGATGGGAAGGCGCGCTTCAATCTGACGCCTTACGTCGGACCCGCCGAAGACGTCGACGCCGACTACCCCATCATCTTGACCACGGGCCGCGTCGTCAGCCAGTTCTTGTCCGGGAATCAGACGCGGCGCATCGGGCCATTGGTGGATCACTACCCCGAGCCGCGCATCGAGTTGCATCCGCGTCTCGCCGAGCGCCTGGGGATTGCCGACGGAGACTGGACCACCGCCGAGAGCCGCCGCGGCAACTGCACCCTGCGCGCCTCCGTCGTCCGAACCATCCGACCCGACACGGTCTTCATTCCCTACCATTGGGCCGGACGCAAGAGCGCCAATCAGCTCACCATTTCGGCGCAAGATCCTATTTCGAAGATCCCCGAGTACAAGGTTTGCGCCGTGCGCGTCCGCAAGGCCGACGGCCCGCCGGAGTACGCGGACCTTCTCGAGCCCCAGCAGTAGGCGAAGTCACTATGTCCGTTCCAGCCCAACTCGAATTCTTCCTGGATCCCAGCCGCTGCATCGGCTGTCAGGCCTGCGTGCAGGCTTGCACCGAGTGCGATACGCACAAGGGTCAGTCCATGATCCAGCTCGATTACCTGGATCGCGCGCATTCCACGCAGACCGCGCCGGTGGTCTGCCTGCACTGCGAGACTCCGACCTGCGCGGAGGTTTGTCCGGCCGACGCCATCAAGCGAACCGAGGACGGCGTCGTACAGACGGCCCGCAAGCCGCGCTGCATCGCCTGCAACAACTGCGTGCTGGCCTGTCCTTTCGGCGTGCCGAAGATGAACACGGGCATGAACCTGATGATGAAATGCGACATGTGCTACGACCGCACCTCATCCGGCCTCAAGCCTTGGTGCGCCTCGGTCTGCCCCAGCCAGGCGCTGGCGTTCGGCACGCGGGAGGAAATGGCGCGCCTGCGCCCGAACGCCAAGCCGGTCAATGCATTCCAGTTTGGCGGCCAGACCATTCGCACCAAGGTCAACGTGATGGCGCCGCGCGAGTGGGCCGACGAAGTGGTGGACGTCACGGCGGCGATGCACGAACCGTCGATCGGCCATGACATGCTCGATGACATTTTCGCGGACAGTCTCGACGAGGTCGAAGCATGATTCAGCAGGGAACCAGCCACACGGCGGACGCCGAGCGCCACACGACGCCGCCGGACGGCCGCCCTATGGAGGAGCAGCCGAAGTGGCGGCGGGACTTTCCGATCGACTCCGCGCAGGACGAGTACATCTCGCACCGAGATCTCATCAAGTTCATGGTGCTGACCAGCGCGGCGTTCGTCGTCGGGCAGCTCTCCATCGTCCTCAAGAGCCTGTTTGGCGGGCGGGAGGCGGCCGCGCCCGGCCTGCCGGTCGCTCGCGTGGACGAACTCGCCGTGGGGGGAGCGAAGACCTTCCACTACCCGGAAGGCAGCCCGCCGCGCCTGTTGGTCCGGACCGCGGAGGCGGAGTTCGTGGCCTACGACCAGCAGTGCACCCACCTGCTCTGTCCCGTCGTGCCGGCGTTTGAGCAGGGCAAGCTCCACTGCCCTTGCCACAACGGCTGGTTTGACCTCAGCACGGGTCAGCCGTTGGCGGGCCCGCCGCGCCGTCCGCTGCCGCGGATCTTGCTGGAAGTCCGCGACGGAACTGTTTACGCTACCGGCGTGGAGGCGTCGAACGCATGAGCGCCACGCGACGCCGGTTGACGCGCGACCGCCGCCTGACCATCGTCAACGGCATCCTCGTGCTCGTCATCTTGATCGTCATCCTGCAGCTGTGGCTGCTCACAGCGACGATGAACGTCTACCTGGGGGGCGATTCCGGGATCGTCATCCCGGCCGCGTTGGCCAGCCTGGCCTGCCTCGGGCTCAACGCCGGGCTGCTGCGCTATCTCTACCGGCTGGACTAGTCTTCGCCCGGACCGCCCAGTGTGAGCAGGAACGCGCTTTCGAGCTCCGCCTCGACGGCATGCCGCAGGCCCGGCTCGAGCAACAAGAAACTGCCGGCGGGCAGTTTCACCACTTTGTCCGGCAGGCCTACCCGGACCTCTCCGGACAGGACATGCACCGAAGCCGCGGCCTTAGCGCGATGTTCTTCGAGCCGACCGCCGGCTTTCATCGCAATCAGGACCACGCGCAAGTCGGGCTCGTGCGCCAACGTACGTGCGGTATGATCGCCGCGCAGATAGGCTTCGTCGGACCGCAGCTCTCGCTCCAACTCACTGAGCCGAATTGCCACGCCATGTTGAGGTTCGAATACGGAAATGATGCACCTTCCTTCTCTGGGGCTTCATTGTCTGTCATACGACCGCCGCTGACAAACTGTTCTTTCTGAGAGAGCGGCGTTCGGCGTCGATCAAGTCGGACCGGCGGCTGCAGACAAGAAGGTCACGACCAGGGCGGCATGCGCCAGTGACAGAACCAGTAACCGTAGACCCACCCGCTGGAACGGCTCATCCAGCGCCCCTGGTCGTCGTAGGCGAGCGAGTTCTACCAAGGCGACCAGCGCCGAAAAGCCCAGAGGGACCGCGCCGGCCCAGAACTCGGACTGCCAGGCAACCACAGCAAGGCCTCCGAGCAGGCCGGTGAGACCGACTGCGATGGCCGTCGAGTAGGATCCTCGTGCGCTCCGGCCTCGGCGCTTCTGTTCCAAGCGAGCGTGGACATTGAGCGTGCCGACTACACTATGCAGGCTCATCAAGATCCACAACTGCCAAGCCCACATAGGCAAGCGCCCGGCTGTCGCCAGTGCGGCCAGAAGCCCGGAGCTCGTCAAGGCGAACGCGCTCACCACCTGCAATACGATCGAACGGCTCCGGTTCCGAACCGTCATCCAAACAGCCACGAGCGTCAGAGCCACGCCGCCCACGGACAGCGCCAGCAACGGCCGCTGCGGCAGGGACGCCCACAAGTAGGCGCCGATGAAAAGCAGAACCGGAAGCTGCCAGGCAAGCGCTCTTTTGGCGGAGGCTGTAGCGGGATTCGGCGATCGCCAGACCCACTTCTGGCGTGCGAGAACCGTCAGCGGCTCGCGGATGACAAACGCCAGTAGAATGGCCGCCAGGCCGGCGAGCAACTCGAGTGTCCAGGCTCCACCGAGAATCGCAGCCGCCACGAACGGCGTCAGCAGCATGCCCCACGCGCCATGTTCGCGAGGGAGCAGAATCCACGCCGGCCCTGAATCGCCGCCTGAGGCGTCCGTTGGGCGAGTTCTTACTGGGTTGCGCTGCAAGCTTCCACTACTCCGCCGCCGCGGCCTTTGGGTAGGCCGCCCGATGCGAGGATCATCGCGGCGGCGATTGTAATGTTAGTCCAACTGCCGCGCCAGATGCCGCTCAGCAAGAGCGCTCTGAAACCTTCGACCGGTTTAACCCGATGCAACAAGCGGGCCGGCTACCAAGCTCACAGTTCGATCGTTGCTGATGGATTTCTTGTGGACATCGAGCCCGACATACGAGCCCGACACAGTTGAGACTGTGCATGGAATCCTCCGGGGATTGGCTTGGGGCGCGCCGCCTGGCGGCTCGACCCCACATCATTCTCCGCCCCCTCGGAGGGTTCCGCCGCCTCATCGCCTATGCATTGAAACAGCCTCCCGGTCCGCCGAACCATTCGCCCGTTCCTTCGTCCTCGCGGTCGAGGTAAGGAATCAGACCGAGCCTGAGCAGAACAATGGCGGGAATTCCGATGCCGCCCATGAAGGCCGAAAACGAGACCAGCTCGCCCGCACGTAGCCGGGAGCGTCTGTGTGAACCGGGCAAGCCGCCTGACAACTGATGAGGTTGCGGTGCTATCCCTCAGCGGGGACCGTCACGGTCAGCGGCCGCACGCCCGGCGTCACCACACCAGCCCGCCTTGCGCCGGCGGCAGCATCACGCAAGCGAAGCCGTCGGCCAGGGTCGCGGCGAGATGACCGCCGGGGCGCGCTGGCTCAGGTAGATGAACGCGCGAAGAGCCGAGAGGGAAGCGCCGGAGAGCATGGGACTTGGCGAATGAAGACATTACTTATCTGAATTCTCCAGTTTCAATACCTGAAGACGCTTCCGGAGCGTCTTTCTTATTTTGTTAGGCGCCTTATAGTTAATGACTTGACAATCAGGCCGTATGGGGGTACAAAGGAGAAGAGAGTGACCTCGCCCGCAACATCGCAGCCCAACGGCGTCGGCGGCCCGCGCGACAAGTCCTACGCCGGGTTTGCGGCTAAAGTGGCCCGCGCTCATCCGGAAGCGGCCGCGGTGATTCCCGTGATGTTCGGCTTGCTGTCGACGCATGACGCCGCGATGACGCTGCTGTCGCGCAGAATGGCGCGGGAGTCGCTCACCGTGCCCGGCTTCAATGTGCTGATGATCTTGGGCCACGGCGATGCCGAGTACCCGATGCACCGGCTCGGCGAGTTGCTGCTCGTCAGCCGCGCCAACGTCACCGGACTCGTCGACAGCCTCGAGCGCAAGGGTTTTGTCGACAGGCGGGAGAATCCGCGAGACCGTCGCGGCAAGCTTGTCCGCATCACCGCATCGGGCCGAGATCTGCTGGCGCGCATCCTGCCCGATCACTTTCGAACCCTGAAGACTGTCCTCGACGCCCTGCCGTCGCAGGATCTTCAGCATCTGACTCGCCTGCTGGGCGAGCTGCGATCCAGCTTCGAGCAAGCGCTCGCCAGGGAGCCCCATGCGTAGAGCCGCCGTCATTCCACGATTGCTGGGCTTCGCCGCGGCGCTGTCCGCCGCGTTCGCCCACGGCCAGCCCCTGCCATCGGCATTGCCCGAGATCTCACTCACGCTACGCCAAGCGGTGGAGATCGCCGTGGCCGACGAAGGCAGCGCGCGCGTCGCCTTGGCCGCCGAGCTGGTCCAGCAGGCGCGGCGCCGCAGCGAACAGAGCCGTGCGGCGCTGTTGCCGCAACTGGATTCGTCGCTCTCGCAAGTCAGCACCATGCGCAATCTGGAGGCGCTCGGAGTGCGGCTCACCGCCCCCGCGCCCGGATTCGAGCTGCCCCGCGTCGTCGGCCCCTTCAACGTCTTCGACGCCCGCTTGACGGCCGGCCAGTCCATCCTCGACGTCAGCGCCATTCGACGCTTCCAGGCCTCCCGTCTGGCCTCGGCCGCGGCCCGCCGGCAGGAGCATGCCGCCGGCGACGCCGTGACGGCCGACGTCACGCGCGCCTACTTGACGGCGGTGCGGGCGCAGGACCAGTTGGAGGCCGCCTCCGCCGACGTGGACCTCGCCGAGGCGTTGACCCGTCTGGCCCAGAACCGCAAGGACGCCGGGGCCGGCACAGCCATCGAGGTGACTCGGGCGCGGGTTCAAGCCGCGAACGAGCGCCAGAAACTGCTGCTGCGGCGCCACGAGCTCAATGCCGCGCAACTGCGGCTCTTGCGCGCCATCGGGCTCGATCTATCCACCGGCGTGCGCCTGACCACGCGCCTGGAAGAGACCGCCGTCGAGCCGACGCCCTATGAGCAGGCGCTTGCCGACGCGCTCGCTCACCGCGACGACTACCTGGCGGCCCGGGAACGCGTTGCAAGCGCGCAGCGCCTGCACAGCGCCGACCGTTGGGAGCGCCTCCCGACCGTCCGAGCGTTCGCCGACTACGGCTCGATCGGATCGAGCGTCACAAACGCTCAGCCGACTCGCGGCTATGGGATCGCGGCCGACATCCCACTGTTCGACGGAGGGCGCCGCAAGGCGCAGCGCGGCGAAAGCGCTTCACGTCTTCGCCAGGAAGAGATCGAGCTGCGCGATCTGCGCGCGCAGATCGAAATGGAGATCCGACTCGCCGCTGATGGCATGGAGATCGCCGCCGCGCAGATGCAGGTCGCCGAGAGCGGCGCCTTGTTGGCGGAGAACGAGCTCGAACAGGCGCGCCGAAGGTACGAGGCGGGAGTCGGCGGCAGCATCGAGGTCACCGATGCGCAGACCCGGCTGACCCGCTCCCGCCAAAATCGCCTCGACGCTCTCTATGCATTCAACCTGGCGCGGGTGGACTGGAGCGAAGCCCGCGGCCGCATCGACACGCTGATCCCCTGACGGAGCCCGATTCCATGAGACGCCTACTCCCCATCGTTGTCGTGCTGGCCGTCGCCCTGGCGGCGTTCTACCGCTTCGTCCTGCGAGATGGAGAACAGCTCGACGAGCTCACCATCTCCGGCAACATCGAGATGACCGAAGTCGATATAGCCTTCAAAACGCCCGGCCGGCTCGAATCCCTGTTGGTCGCCGAGGGCGATGCGGTCCGCGCCGGGGACGTATTGGCCAGGCTCGATCGGCGGCAGCTCGAGCAGGAGCGCGAGCGCGCTGTCGCCAACGTGGCGAGCGCCCAATCGGCGCTGGCGCAGACGCAGGCGGCGATCCGCTTTCAACGCGCCAGCCTCGACGGCGCCGTCGCACAGCGCGAGGCTGCTGTGCGAGCGGCTCGAGCGGCCCTGAACGCGCTCGAGGCCGGATCTCGCCGCCAGGATATTGCAGCAGCCCGGGCCGCCGTGGAGCGCGCGGAAGCCGAAGCCGTCAATGCCCGGCGTGATCTCGAACGCGGGCGGACTCTGTTCGGTAACGAAGACATCTCGGCGCAGCACTTCGACCGGCTGGTCGCGCAAGCCGAAGCTACCGAAGCCGCGCTCGAACAGGCCCGGCAGCGCTACGACCTGGTTCAGGCGGGCCCTCGCCAAGAAGACGTCGAGTCCGGCCGCGCACAGCTCGAACAGGCCGGAGCGGCCCTGCGCGCGGCCGAAGCGGGCAAGCTCGACATCGTCCGCTTGGAGCGTCAATTGGAAACGAATGCAGCCCATATCGAGGCCGCTCGTGCGGCGCTCGGCGTCGTCGATGCGATGCTGGAGGACGCTGTCGCGGTCGCGCCGATCGACGGCGTTGTGCTCACTCAAGCGGCCGAAGAGGGCGAGATCCTCGCAGCCGGAACGACGATCCTCACAATCGCCGACGTCAACCGCCCCTGGCTCCGCGGCTATATCAATCAGGTCTACCAGGGCCGCGTGGAAATCGGCTCGCAGGTCGAGGTCTTTACCGATTCGTTCCCGACGAAGGCATACAGGGGCCGCCTTTCGTTCGTGGCCTCCGAGGCGGAATTCACGCCCAAGCAGATCCAAACACAAGAAGAACGCGTGAAGCTCGTCTACCGGGTCAAAATCGACATCGCCAACCCGAACCAAGAGCTCAAGCGCAACATGCCCGCCGATGCGGTCATCCCGTTGACTCCCGCCGACGGCGCCGCGGCGGCGCAGGCGTCGATGAGGCTGCCGTGAACGGCGACGGCTTGATGGTCCGGACCTCCGGGCTCACGCGGCGTTTTGGCGACATCCTCGCCCTGGACCGTCTGAACCTGGAAGTGCGCCGCGGCGAAGTGTTCGGGATCGTCGGCCCCGACGGAGCGGGCAAGACCACCACGTTGCGCCTGTTGTGCGGCCTCATCGACCCGTCGGAGGGCGAAGTGCAGGTGGCCGGGCGCGACGTCGCCAAACGCTTTGCGGAAGTGCGCGACCGCATCGGCTACATGCCGCAACAGTTCGGCCAGTATCTCGACTTGACGGTCGAGGAGAACATGCGCTTTTTCGCCGATCTCTACGGCATCGTCGGCCCCGACCGCGATGCGCTGGAGCGGCGTCTGCTGGAGATGACCCGCATGGCGCCGTTCCGCAACCGCCGCGCCGGTCAACTCTCCGGGGGCATGAAGCAGAAGCTGGCGCTCATGTGCGCCTTGCTGCATCGGCCGGAGGCGCTATTTCTGGACGAGCCCACCAACGGCGTGGACCCGGTCTCGCGCCGCGACTTCTGGACGATTCTGTATCAGCTCGTCCAGGACGGGTTGACGGTCGTGTTGTCCACGGCCTACCTCGACGAGGCCGAGCGCTGCAACCGTGTGGCCCTGATGTACCAGGGGCGGGTGATCCGCCAGGGCCCGCCGGACGAGCTGCGATCATCAATCGAGGCTGACGCGCAGGAGATCCGCTGCGCCGACGCTCGCGCGGCGCGCGACTTGCTGCGAGGCCGGCCCGACATCCTGGCCGCGGAGACCGCCGGCGCCGGCATCCATATCTTCGTCAAGCCGGAAGGGTCCATCGATGCGATCGTCGGCGCCCTGGAGCAGGCCGGCCACGGACCTGTGGAGGCCGCCCGGATCCAGCCCTCTCTGGAGGACGCGTTCATCGCATTGGTGAGGACCGAACAGTCCGCGGCGGCGGAGGCGACGCCGTGAACAACGGACGCGCCGACGGCCCCGCGGTCGAGACCGATGGGCTCGTGAAGCGATTCGGCGATTTCACGGCCGTCGACCAAGTCTCCCTCAGCGTGCAGCCGGGCGAGATCTTCGGCTTCTTGGGGCCGAACGGCGCGGGCAAGTCCACCACGATTCGCATTCTCTGCGGCCTGCTGTCGCCGACGGAAGGATCTGCGCGGGTGGCCGGCTACTCGGTGGCCGAGCAACCGGAGCGCGTCAAGCAGAGCATCGGCTACATGTCTCAGAAGTTCTCGCTTTACAACGACTTGACGGTCGAAGAGAACCTGCGCTTCTTCGGCGGGGTCTACGGGGTGGAGGGCGAGCGGTTTGAGCGGCGCCAGGGCTACGTTCTGCGCATGGCGGGTCTCGAGAAGCGTCGCCGCACGGTGACGGGCGTGCTGCCGGGCGGCTGGAAACAACGTCTCGCACTGGGCTGCGCCATCCTGCATGAGCCGCCGGTGGTGTTTCTCGACGAGCCGACGTCCGGCGTGGATCCGATCGCTCGCCGGGAGTTCTGGGATGTGATCGGCGATCTAGCTGCTGCCGGGACGACGATTTTCGTCAGCACGCACTACATGGAAGAAGCCGAGTACTGCCATCGACTCGCACTCATGTATCGCGGACGCGTGATCGCGCTGGGCTCTCCGCGCGAGCTTCGGGGCGAGATGCAGGGGCGCAGGCTGCTGCAGCTCGAAAGCTCCGACCTGGCGGCGACGATGGAGGCATTGGAGCAAGAACCGGCCGTGCAAAGCATGGCGATCTTCGGAGGCGGGCTGCACCTGTCGGTGGAGAGTGCGGAGGTCGCCGAGCCCGCCATCCGGGAGCGTCTGCAAGCCTCCGGCATAGCCGTCGAGCGCCTCGCCCCGATCGAGCCGTCCATGGAGGACGTCTTCGTGGCCCTCATCGAGCGTGAGGAGGCGGCCGAGACATGAGCTTGCGACGAACGCGGGCGCTGGCCCGCAAGGAGTTCCTGCACGTACTGCGCGACCCGTTGAGCCTCGCCATGGCGATCGCCGTGCCGCTGCTGCTGTTGCTGCTGTTCAGCTACGCACTCTCCTTGGACGTCGATGAAATTCCGACGGTGATCTACGACGCCGATTCGAGCCCGCAAAGCCGCGACCTCGTCTCCAAGCTCGAAGGCTCACGGTTCTTCAACGTCATCGAGCAGGTAGAGGATGACGCGGCTTTCGAGCAACAGCTCGACCGCAACCGCGCGCTGTTGGCGGTGTGGATACCGCAGGACTACGCCAAAAACCTGGCGCGCCAAAGGCCGGCGCCGGTGCAGGTCGTCCTCGACGGAAGCGACTCCAACACGGCTTCGATCGCCCTGGGCTATGTACTCGCGATGATGTTCGACCATTCGCGCGCCCTGCGCAACCAATCCCTGGACCGCCGCGGCGCCGGCGAGATCCGTCCGGCTGTGGAGCCGGTCATCCGCGTGTGGTACAACCCCGAGCTCGAATCGAAGAACTACATCGTTCCCGGCCTGATCGCCGTCATCTTGATGATCGTCGGCGCGATGTTGACCTCGTTGACGGTCGCGCGCGAGTACGAGCTCGGCAATCTGGAGCTGCTGCTGTCGACTCCGGTGCGTCCGGCGGAGATCGTGCTCGGCAAGATGGCGGCCTACTTTGCGCTGGGCTTTGCGGACGCCGTGGCGGCGATTGTGATGGGCGTGTGGGCGTTCGGAGTTCCCTTGCGCGGCAGCTTGCTGGAACTCGGTTTCATCATCTCTCTATTTCTGTTCGGAGCTCTCTGCTGGGGGCTGCTCATCTCCGCGGCGACTCGATCGCAGTTGTTGGCCTATCAAATTGGCATTATTACTTCGTTCCTGCCGGCTTTTCTGCTCTCCGGGTTTGTCTATGCCATTGAGAACATGCCGCCGATGGTCCAGGTCATCACGCATATTGTGCCGGCGCGCTACTTCGTGTCTTTGTTGAAGTTGATTTTTCTTAAGGGCGTGAGCGTGACGATGCTATGGACTGACGTCGTTTTTCTGGCCGTCTACGCCGGCGTAGTGTTCGCCTTGGCAACCCGACAGCTCCACAGGAAGATCGCATGATGTTGAGCTGGAGACGCACATTCGAAGTGGTTCGCAAGGAGATCCTGCAGGTCTTGCGCGACCCGCGCATGCTGTTCGTACTGTTGGTTCCGCCGCTGGCGCAGATGGTGATCTTCGGCTTCGCGGTCAATTTGGACGTGCCGGACGCGACGCTGGCATGGCTGGACCGCGATCAAAGTCAAACCAGTCGCGATCTTTATCACTCCTTCAACGCCTCCGGCTACTTTCGCATCGTTGAGGAGCCGGACAATGACGATGATCTGGCGAATCTGCTGGACCGCGGCGACGTCATGGCGGCGGTGAGCATCCTGCCCGGCTTCGAGGATGACGTCAAGCGCGGCCGCACCGCGCCGGTGCAGGTGCTGGTCGACGGCTCCAGCTCCAACACCGCTTCGGTCGTCATCTCCTACGCGCGCCAAGTGATCCTCCGGTTCGCCGAACAGCGTCAGCCCTCGCGGTCCAACGCTTTGCAATTAGCTCGAACGCAAGGGAGCGGCGGCGCGGCGCCGATGTCGACCGCGGAGGTCGACCTGGCTTCCAGAGTCTGGTTCAATTCGAATCTGCTCAGCCGGAACTATTTCATCCCCGGCGTGATCGTGAATATCCTGGCTCTGGTCACCTTGATGCTGACTGCGATGGGCATCGTGCGCGAAAAGGAGATCGGCACGATGGAGCAGATCATGGTCACGCCGATCCGTCCCCTCGAACTGATCATTGGAAAAACTCTGCCGTTCGCGTTCGTCGGTCTGTTCGACGTGCTGGCCATGACCGCTCTGGCTCACCTCGTTTTTGGGGTGACTTTGCAAGGGAGCCTGTGGGTCTTGCTGTTGGGCGCCTCGTTGTTTCTGTTGACGACCCTCGGTATGGGAATTTATATCTCCACCCTGTCACATACCCAGCAACAGGCGATGATGTTGACATTCTTCGTCTTCATCCTCTTGTTCCTGCTCAGCGGGTTTGCATTCCCGGTCGACAGCATGCCGCGGCCCGTGCAGTACCTGACGCTGTTCAATCCCGTGCGGTACTTCATGGAGATTGCGCGGGGTCTGTTCTTGAAAGGTATTGGGCTGCGGGTTCTCTGGCCGCAATTGTCCGTTCTCGCGGCCATCGGCGGGGCGATCTTCGTCGCCGGCGCGCTGCGCTTCCAGAAGCGACTGGACTGAGAGCGTAGTTCTGCGTTCCGCTTCTCGTCAGGCGGGCGAGCGGATGCCCCGGCGATCCGCCATTTCGCGGGCGATCGCACGTAGTTGCTCGTCGTCGAGCGCTTGGCGGGCGTGGGGGAACACATCTTGGTCCTCGGCGGCGATGTGCGGCCGGTAGACATCCTGCAACTGCCGGGCGAGGCTTTCGAAGCGTCCGGCGGAAAGGGCGTCGAGGCGACCCTCGGCCAGCCACTTTCGGCCAAGCCCGTCCAGCTCGGCGTGCCACGGTTCGATCGTTTGGTGGTCTTGTTCGAGCCGCTGCAACGCCTCGACGGCCGCGGCGGATCCGCTTTGCCGCAGACGCGGGAACAGCGACTGCTCTTCATCGGCCACGTGCCGCGGCGCGGCCTGCTGGAAGTAGCGCAATGCCGTATCGAGCGCCCGGCGCTGCTCGGCGTCGAGTTCGGACCCGCCCGCCTGCTTGGCCAAGGCGACGATCACGCCAAGGAAGCGCTCGATCCGGCGGTGGCAATCCCCGAGTAGTCCGATCGGGTCGTTGAGGTCGCTTTCGAGTTTGGCTCCGATGGTGACAGGCATGGTGTGTTTCTCCCGCAGAACGTCACGCGGGCTGCGCGGCGACTGTCCAGTTCTTTCGTTCGACGAACGTAGGCGGCTCGTAACGGAAACCCCTTTTCAGCCGCTCCGCCTCGCGACGGCTGGTCCAAAGCAGCGCCGGCCCGATCAGCCGCGCGTGACACTTGGCCATGAATCCGAACTCCCGCTCGATCTCGGCTCGCAGCGTTCGGATGGCCTCGGAGACAGCCGGGTTGGGCTTGCGAAGGAATGATTCCATCGCCCACAACATCGCCGCATAGCTCCTGCCCAAGTCGCGGGCCTCTCGCGCGAATCGCTCTCGGATCCGCGCTTCCACGTGGTCGCGCTGCCGTCGCCAGCCCTGCAGCGTCGTGCGGCAGATGCGGTAGAGCGAAGGGCCGTTGACTCGAAAATCCTCCGCGAAGGCCCCGTCCAACAGAACCTTGGACAGGTCGCCGGAGATCGCTTGATGTCGGAAGTTGAACTGGTACTGGCCGTGGATGTCCGCCGGGTCGACCTCGGGCAGCAGCCGTCCCTCAGCCTCCATCTGGCGGTAGAGCGCTGTGCCCGGCAGGGGAGTGTAGAGCATGAATTGATGAAAGTCGGTCGCGTGAGAGACGGCGTGCGCAATCTCCTCAGGAACATTCTCCGGCGTGTGGTGCTCGAGCCCGATGATCGTCGAACCCAAGACCTTCACGCCGTTCGATTGCAGCTCCCGCACCAACGCCCGCGTGTCGGCGCCTTGGAGCTTGGCGTACGACGAGTGCGGCGACTCCAAGCCCATCCACACCCAGGAAATGCCCAACGCGACGAGCTCCGCCGTCGAATACTTGCGCAAGGCGCTGGCGGAAGAGAACACGTAAAGCGACCATGATTTGCCGTGCTCCCGCATCAGCTCGAGCAGTTCCAACGCGCGTTTGCGGTAGAGCAGGAAGTTCTCGTCCATCAAGAAGAAATTCTGGATGTCGCCTTCCCTCTCCAGCCTCTCCATGATGCTGAACAGCTCTGCGCCGGAGCTGAAGAAGTTCTCGAAGCGGCCCTTGCCGCCGAAGAACTCCGAGGTGGCGCAGAAGTTGCAGCCCAGCGGACAACCGACTGACGGGATCACGGTCGCGGCCCGTTCTTCCTTGCCGGATTCGGCGTTCAGGCCCAGGGTGCGTCGGCCGAAGCTCGAAAGGATCGTCGGGTGTCGAATCGGCGCCTCGGGGTCTTCGCCAAGGTACGTCCTCAACCAACGAACGCCTTCGCCGCGCACGACGTAGTCGGCGTGGAGCATTCGTTCGATGCCGGGCAGGGCGGCGACGTGACCGCCCACCACAATGCGAGAGTCGGGGGAATGCCGCCGAATCAGCCGGCACATCTCCCGCACCTTGCCCACATTCATCACGATCGAAGTGATGCCGATCACGTCGTAGCGTGTGCCGGAGATCTCGGCAATGAAGCGCTCACGAGTCGGGAAATCCAACAGGGTCGAAGGCGCGGTGATGTTCTCTTGTAGAAACATCAACGACCAGGAGCGGTGGAACATGCGCAGCGAGAACGGCCCCTGCGCGCGCGTGACTTGGTTATGGTACAGCTCCATCGGATTGATGGAGCGGCTGCCGTAGTCGTCGTCTTGGGCGTAAGGTCCGAAGACCGATGTCAGAAGCACCCGGGCGACGGCCCCTTGGGGGTGAACGGGCGAGCTTTGGTCTGGAGTCATGGAGTTTCCCGCGCCTTGCTGTCTTGCTCTTAAAGAACGTAATTCACGAACAGGTACCCGAAGAGATGACGTCGACCCGGCGTCGACTCCCGCAGGAACGCGCCCGGCACGAATACGCCCAGTCCGCCCCCGGTGGTGAGGTGGGATCGCAGCTTCCAGCTCGCCCCGCCGTCGACCTCGCTGCCGACGTAGCTGTGCTCGGCGCCGCCGGCGGGCGCTCGGACGGCGATGCGGCCGTCGACTCCGTACAGGTGATCCTGTCGGCTGGCCAACCAGAACGCAAAGTAATCCAAGGTCAGCGAGACATCCTTGTACGGCTCGACCTGCAAGCCGGTCCGCACGTCGTGGATGTTGCGCCAACCCACGCGGTCGGCCACGCCCTGGTAGAGGTGGCCGGTGGGAAAGAGCTGGTCGAACGTTCCCACGCGGCCGTCTCGCGGATCGCCGTCGCCGGAGCCGTACTGGTATTCCACGGAAAGCCGCGGTTTCCAAGCCGCGCCCGCGACTCGGTAGCCGCCGATCCAGTAGCCGCCCCAAGCCGCGATATCGTCGCCGGCTCGGTCGCCGAACTGCGTCGCCATTTCGGTCTCGAAGTCGAAGCCGCGCGGCAAATCTCGGGTCAACCGAAAGCCGCTGGTGAACAGATCCGCATCGCCGGCGCCGCCGAGCTCGGCCGTCGAGCGCGGGTCGGTCTTCCAGAACGTGTACGCTTCCAGGACGCCTTTCTTCACCCAACGATCCAAGCGGGCGTGGAATCCGTGAAGATTGGCCCCGTCCCGGCGTCGATTGAACGCGTCGTCGTCGATGCGCACCACGGAGGCGGCGAAGAGATCGACGGAGAGGTCGTCTCGACCGATGGTGAGCTTGGCGGCGTCGAACTGGCGCGCCGTGTTGGTCCAGTCCAGGGGGCCGACAAGGCGTTGCGCGCCGTACTTGAGCTCCTGGCGGCCAACCGTCGCATGGACCCGGTGCCGCTTCGGATCGCCAAGCCGGACCCAGGCTTGGCGTACGTCAAACGGATCGCGGAACACCGGGTTGGCGTTCTGTTTGCCGGGAGCCCGGGCGTCTTGGCCCTGGAACTGGAAGCGCAGCCACGATCGCGGCTCCACGCCGAGATCCACCAGCAGGCGGCTGAGCCCGTAGCTGTCGCTCGCCCCGGTGCGGAAGCCGTCTCCTGCCCGGCTCTCGGTCCGAAACCTGTAGGCTGCGCCGACGCTCAACCACTCGGGAGTCCGCTGGTTCAAGGTTTGAACCGGGCGGGCTGGATCGGTTGCGCCCTGCTCGGGTGTGGACTGCGCCGCGGCTACGCTCATCGTTGCCAACAGGGCTGTGCAAAGCCGAAAGCCGACTGCTCGCATCAAGTTCACCTCCGGCCCGCGCCGACCGGTTCGGATGCGCCGCCGCCGTCGATTCTGACGAGCCGTGAGCTGGGGGCGCGACTCTGTGCCGCGCGTAGATCAGCGAGGAACGCTTCCAGTCTCACGCCGCGCAGCCGACAGGCTTGAGCGAGGGTGATCCGTCGGGCCACGGTGCGGCGCAGGACCGGGTTGCGGATGGCGTCAAAGCCGTGCGCCAGAAAGACCGGCTCCGACTCCGGGTGGACGGCCAGAACATCCGCGACTCGCCAGTCGGGCGTGATCGGCCCCTCGGCCCTGGCGCCGTCGGCGTCGGGCTCGGCCCGCATGGTTCTGAGCAGGTCCCAGGCCCAGAGTGCGAACCCGGTGAGTTCGACCGGCGCGCTCGCGGCGGCCGGCGGAAAGGCCCAGCCGAACAGGTCCGTCAAGACCTGGAAGCCCACCCGCATGGCGCAACCGATGTTGATCAGCCAGAACGCCGCTCCGAGGCCGCTCAGCCGCGCCGCGGAGACGCCGGCCAGCACCGGTGCGACCTTGCTGGAGACGCCCACGATCATCAGGCTGATGAAGCCGACCGTCAGCGCGTGACGAAACGCGCCGAACCAGGCGTGCGAGAAGCTCAGCCCCACAGCACGGCTGTAGAGAGGCGTCAGCAACAGCATCACGAATGCGATTCCGGCCCAGACGTAGCCGGCCCTTATGAATCGCAGACTGCGGTCGGACTCCGGCGCCGGCCCAAACAGCCGCATGCTCCGAGGCAGAGCCGTCACGCTGACCAGCATGGCGAGCACGGAGAGCAGCCAGAGGGCTCCCCAGGCGGGCCGGTAGGACTCTAGGAACGCCATGTACGACCCAATGCCGACGGCCACCGCGCCGTTCCAAAGCCAGAAGATCGCGTTCGAGAGCCGGGCCGGAACCTCCCGGAATCCGTAGATGAACGGCATAAAGCGCTGGCTGACGCCCAGGATCATGCCGCCGGCGAATCCCAGCAGCTGGATGTCGCGCCAGGGCGCGTCGTACATCGAAATGAAGGCGACCCAAGCTTCGTCGCCGTGCACGAACCCCGTGGCGGCAAAGACGGCCAGGTCCGCCACGAAGGCCAGGATCATCCAGCCCAGAGCCGCGAAGACATAGTTCTCCCACGGCTGCCGCGGCTGGGCGGACGCGCTCCACGTTTCGGCAAGGATCCAGACAAAACAGACGACCGCCGCCAACTCCAGCAGCCCGGCCAGCCCGCCCACGATCTGGCCGCCGACGGATTGATCGACGAGCCCGGCGAAGAACTTGGCGGCGAGGCCGCCCAGCATCATCCACAGAGTGGCCGCCGCCAGGGTCGGACGCGCCAGCCGGGTCTGCTTGAAGCGCGGGAAGGCCTGGTAGGCGAAGCCCATCACGAACAACGTGACCCAACCGGCAACCTGCACGTGCGCGTGGGCCCACACCGCCGCCCGGTAATCGAGCAGCGTCAAGTCCCGCTCCCAGGCGTGCAGCGCCAGCAGAATCGCGCCAAAAACGCCTCCCGCCGTGAACATGGCGGCAATGCCGCCGCGGAAGAAGCCCCGGTAGATCGTGTCGCCCGGCCCTGCCGCGTATTCCGCGGGCGGCGCCTCCGAGGAGGCCGCCTGGCGCAACTCGCTCAGTAGCCTGGTCAGGTCGACCTGGTGCGCCCGGGCGAAGAATCCGAGCGTCTCATGCGGGCCGTAGCGGCCGCCGCAGCCGGCCAGGCCGTACCGGTCCAGAACCGGGCGGCACGACGGCGCCGCGCGCAGCACATCGGGTAACAGCGTCTCCGCTGTAATGAACATGACGTCCTCCTTTCGTCCTGTCCTGGTGCAACCCCTCTAGCGGCCGGCCAGGCGCTGTTCGAGCTCCGCGGCCCGCGGGAACAAAATGTTGTTCTCCAGGTGGATGTGGGTGTGCAGGTCGCGCTCGAGATCTTCGAGTTGGGCGTACAGTGCGCGGAAGGTGTTGCAGGCGCCGGACGGCGGCTCGAAGTTTGACGTTAGCTCGCGGATTGTTGCGAGCGCGCGTCCGGCGTCGTCGTGCTCGTGCTCCATCATGCGGATGGGGTTCCGGACGGAACCGCCGGGCGCGGGAGGCGGCGCTTGTCCTGCTTGCTCGGCCTGTTCCATGCGGCCGATCAGCGGAAACAGCACCATCTCCTCTTTCATCATGTGCTGGGTCAGCTCGTCCGCCAGGCCTTGGAAAACCTCCTCGAGCTGGCCGAGGAACTTGTGGTTGTCTCCATGCACGGCCACCACGCGCTGCGCCTTGTGTGCGATCGAGGGCAGATTCGTCCGCAAGTAAGCGTGATGCCGAGTCACGATGTGGTCCGCCAGGTCAGCCAGCGACGTTGTCGCGAAGCTCTCGCCCGCGTCCGCCTGCGGGGCCGCGCTGAGTTCGGCGCGCAGCTGCTCCGGGTCCAGCCCGCGCTCGGCGCAAACTTCCTCGAGCGAACGCTTCCCGTTGCAGCAGTAGTCGATCTGATGGCGCTCGAAGACGTTCGCCCGCAGGGGCTGATCGCGCACCATGTCGGCAATGGTTTCCGTGGCTGTGTTGAGCATGATTGTTCCGTCTCCTTGAGGGTGTCCGGGATCTTTCCGCGACTCTTGCTGGGGCTGACCCCTACTGCGAGTTGGCCACCTGCAAGAAGTTGCTTTTCTATACTTGTTCATGATGTTATCATCAATCTGTGAGATTCGACAACTCCCCATTTCTCGTCATCTGGGAAACGACGCAGGCTTGCGACCTGGCCTGCAGACACTGCCGGGCCTGCGCGATCCCGCACCGCGACCCGGCGGAGTTGAGCCCGCGGGAAGGCTTGGAGTTGCTCGAACAGATCCGCGGCTTCGGCGATCCGCTGATGATCTTCACCGGCGGCGATCCGCTCAAGCGGCCCGACATCTTTGAGCTGCTGGGGCGCAGCGTGGATCTCGGGTTGCGGACGACGATCACGCCTTCGGCCACCCCGCTGCTCACCGAGTCCGCCGTGCGTCGCCTGGCCTCCACGGGCGTCGCCCGCATGGCGATCAGCATCGACGACTCCTCGGCTGCCGCGCACGATCGTTTTCGCGGCGTCCACGGCTCATTCGACCGCTCGTTGGCCTCGCTGCGTTGGGCCCGCAAGGCCGGGCTGGAGACGCAGATCAACACCACCGTCACCGCCCACAACTTCCGGCATCTGGACCGGATCGCCGTGCTCGTCGCCGAGAGTGAGGCGAAGCTGTGGAGCGTCTTTTTCCTGGTAGCCACCGGACGCGCCTCGCGCGAGGACGACCTCACGGCGGAGCAATACGAGCAGGTCTTCGGCTACCTCTACAACCTCTCCAAGACCGCTCCGTTCGACATCAAGACGACCGAAGCGCAGCACTACCGCCGCTACGTGGCGCAACAGCGCAAGCTCGACCGTTCCGACGGCCCTGGTCCGCGCAGCGATCTGATTGCACGCCACGGCGGCATCAACGACGGCAAGGGGTTGGTCTTCATCTCTCACACCGGCGAGATCTTCCCCAGCGGATTCTTGCCGCTCTCGGCGGGCAATGTGCGCCAGGACTCGCTCGCGGAGATCTATCGCGAACATCCTTTGTTTCTCGGGCTGCGACGCCCCGACGGCTTCTCGGGCAAATGCGGGCTGTGCGAGTACCGGAACCTCTGCGGCGGCTCGCGGTCGCGGGCGTACGCTCTGGAAGGAGATTGTTTCGCTTCGGACCCGCGGTGCAGCTACCTGCCGCCGGCTTACACGGCCCGGGCCGGCGCGCCGCAGGAGGCCCCGGCATGATCCTCGCCATCGGCTCGCACAGCCGCAAGATCGGCAAAACCTCCATCGTCTGCGCCATCGTGCGCGGCACGCCCGAGATCCGCTGGACAGCCGTCAAGATCTCGTCCAACCGGCGCGGCCTCTCCGCCGGCTTCGAAGCGTTCAAAGAGACCGCAGCCGGCGCGACTTGTGACACAGAACGCTATCTGGCGGCCGGCGCCGCCGAAGCCTACTGGCTGCGTTCAGCCGATGCCGACATGGATCGCGCCGCCGCCTTCGTTCGAGCTTTGAGCGCTGACGGCCGCGCCCTGATCATCGAATCCAACCGCATTGTCGAGCGCATCCGCCCGGAGTTGTACGCGCTGACGCTCGACTACCGCGTCGACGATTTCAAGGACTCCGCCCGGCGGCTGTTCGCCCGGGCCGACGCCTATCTGCGCGTTCGATCCGATCTCCGGAGCCCCAGGTGGGACAATGTAGATGTCGAGCGATTGTCGGCGCTTCCCGTCTACGAGGTGGCGCCGCCGGACTACCGGCCCAGGGGTTTCGTGCGGGATCTTCGCGCCCGTCTGAACTTGCCGGTCACGAGGGAGGCGGTCGCTTGAACGACCGAACTATGCTCTCGACCACTTCCCAGTACGCATTGCGCGCGCTCGCCCGCCTCGCCGCCGAACCCGGCGGCGGGGCCGTCCTGGGCCGCGACCTCGCCAAGGAATGCGACATTCCGGCCAACTACCTCTCAAAGCTGTTGTGGCAGTTGCGGAACGCCGGACTCGTCTCCGCCGCGCGAGGCAGCGGCGGAGGATACAAGCTCGAGCGCCCGGCCGACGAAATTCGCCTGATGGACGTGGTCGAGGTCTTCGAGGGATTGCGCAACCGTCCGACCTGTTTGTTGGGCAAGGGGGAGTGCAGCGACCTGGACGCCTGCTCCGCTCACCATGCCTGGAAGAACGTCCGCAAGACCTACCTCGAGTTTCTCGACGCAAACACGCTGTCTGACATCGCTCCCAGCCCAGACCTGGAACAGGCGATCACGCCGCCCGCAACACACTGACCGGATTTCCGTCTCGTCTTTGCCTCCACGTCGCGCACGTCGCGGCCAAGGCGGCTGTCACGGGCCGCCAACTCCTCACCCTCGCCGAAGTCGCTCGCGAGCCGCGCCGCTCGAAAGCGCACGTGTCGGACCGAATGGGGATGTTCCGTCAACGGCGCAGGCGAACACTCAGCGACATCTCTGGCAGCAACAATACCGTAGCTCAGTAGGCGCTGGAGCAGGTCTTGGCGCCCTGAGCTGACTTGGCTCCGATAGCGCAAATGCGTGATGAGCCTTGCAGGTTCGTAGGATCGGCGTTGCATATTATTATCCATTTATGATATCTATTAACGTCATCAGGATCGGAAAAGACCTTGCTGTTGCTTGACGTCAACCGAAACCGCAGGCGAGTACCCGAACAGAGGTCTCGCTCGGGGAAATCCGCGCTTCCCGGCGCCGTCGCCATCATCGATGGCTGGAACGATGCCTCCTGGAAGGGAGGTTTTGTCATTGCGCAGTAGCAAGCCCACATTCGATTTTTTCGAACTCCATATCCTGCACCACGCTTCAGAAAGCCAACTCTACGGTCTGTGGATGATCGAGGAACTCGCCGAGCACGGCTACCAGGTGAACGCCAGCCAGCTCTATCCGCGTTTTCACCGCTTGGAAGAGAGGGGCTGCCTCGACCGTACCGACAAGGTCGTCGACGGCAAGCAGCGAAAGTACTATCGGCTCACCCCTGAGGGACAGGTCTATCTCGAGGAGCAGAAGCGTCGGCTTCTCGAACTCATCAGCGAGGCGTTGACGGTTGAGGAACTCAGCTCGGCCCTCGAGCGCCGAAGGAAACGCGAGGAGGCCAAGCGGCTCAAGGAATGACCCGCTTGCCCAGCGCCGGCCAATCGAAATGCAGAATCGCATCCCGCAACTCTTGTGCATTGCCGCTCTAAACGACCACCGACTGAAAGTCGGTGGGTTGGATGACGACTGAAAGTCGGGTTGCGGCTGAAGCCGCCTGAAGAGCGCCCCGGCTCAGAGCCGGCTCAAGGCTCCGCGGGCGCGGTGATCTTGAACCCTTCGCCGTCCTCATCCCACTTCTGGTTCTCGATGTACTGCTTGATCGTCGCTTCGTCCACCGCGCCCACCGTCGCGCAAAAGTATCCCCGCGCCCATAGATGCTGCCCCCAGTACCTCTTGCGCAGGTGCGGAAACTCTTCTTGCAGTCGCCTCGACGAGCGCCCCTTCACGTACTGCACCAGCTTCGACGGCGCCAGTTGCGGGGGCGCCGACACCAGCATGTGGATGTGATCCGGCGATACCGCTCCCCGCACGATCCGCACCTCGCGCGCCTCGCAGATCTGCCGGATCAGATCCCGCGCCCGCTCCGCCACTTCTCCCCGCAGCACCTTGTAGCGGTACTTCGTAATCCACACCACGTGATACTTGATGTCCCACAGCGCGTGCGCGTTCGTGCGGTACTCCGCCATCGCACCATCGTAATCAAAGCCTGCTCAAAGCTCACCGCCTACAAAGGCGGTGGGTTTACACCTGGCGCTTTGAACTAAACGCCTCACTGCTGAGCGGACAACAGCGCCCCATCGAGCGGCCGGCCGGACCTCTGACGATCCAGGCCGCCGTCGATCTTGCCGCGCGGAACTATCCCGCGATCCGGGCCTCCCTGGCCGAGGTCGGGGCCGCCGAAGGCGGGATCGACTTGGCCAAGACGGCGTATCTTCCACGCCTCGGGTTGCGCCTTGGCGTGAACCGCGCCACGCGCAACAACGTCTTCGGCTTGATCTTCCCCAACGGCATGATTCCGGGGATCTCGGGTCCCGTCCAGGACGAATCGACCATCACGAGTACGTTCGGCAGTTCGGCGGGAGTCCTGTTCTCCTACGAGCCGTTTGACTTCGGCCTGCGCCAGGCGAACGTCCGTGTCGCGGAAGCGCTGAAGGCGCGCGCGGAGGCGGGTCGAGAAGTGACCCAATACGAGGTCTCGCTGGCCGCGGCCGACGCCTACCTGCAGGCGATCGCCTCGCGGCGCGCCGTCGGAGCGGCGGAGGCGACCGTCGAACGGATGCGGGTCTTCGAGGAGTCGGTCGGCGTGCTCGTCGAGAACGAGCTGCGGCCCGGCGCCGACAGCTCCCGCGCCCGAGCCGAGCTGGCCCGCGCCCGCTCGGAGATGATCCTGGCCGAGCAAGAAGCCCAGCAGTCGCTGGCGACCTTGGCGGAATGGTTGGGGCTGGCGGGTGAAACGGTCGAGATCAACTCCGCAAGCCTCGCCTCCGAGCCGCCGGCGGCAGCGCCGGAGGCGGTTTCGCTCGAAGCGCACCCCTTGACGGCGGCGCAGCAGGCGGAGATCGGCATCACGGAAGCGCGGCGCGCGGCGCTCGAAAAGGAATGGCGGCCGACGTTCCAACTGCAATCCGCAGTCTTTGGACGCGGCACGGGCGCCCGTATCGACGGCACGTTCCAAGGCGGCGGCAACGGCCTGGCGCCGTCGGAGGGCAACTGGGCGGTCGGGTTCAATATGGATTTCGAGCTGTTTGACTACAAGGCGAACCGCGTGAAGCGCCGGATCGAGACCCACAACCTAGAGCGCGAGCAGGCCCGTAAGGACATCGTCGTGCAAGAGCTGCGCGGCGAGGTCGCCCGCGCGCGCATCGCCGTCGACGCCGCTCGGAAGATCGCCGAGAACACCCCGATCGAGCTGGAGGCGGCGCGGACGCTCGAGGGCCAGGCCCAAGCCCGCTACAAGGCGGAGCTGGGGACGGTCGTCGAAGTCGCCGAGGCGCAGCGGCTGCTGCGGCAGGCGGAAGTCGATGATGCGCTCGCGCGGATCGGCGTCTGGCGCGCCTTGATTGCCCTCGCCGCCGCGCAAGGCGAAATAAACGAGATGTTGACGGCGGCGAGCCGCTAGCCCAGGAAAAGAGAGACAAGACTATGTGGCTCATCCATGTCGCCATGCGGCGACCCATCACGATCCTGATGGTCATCCTGGGGGTCGCGTTGACCTCCTGGCTCGCGCTCACGCGCATGAAGGCCGACATCTTCCCCGACCTCGGCACGCCCGTGATCTACGTCGCGCAACCCTACGGCGGCATGGATCCCGCCCAGATGGAAGGCTATCTCGTGAACTACTACGAGTATCACTTCCTCTACATCCGCGGAATCGACCACGTCGAATCGCGCTCGATCCAGGGCGCGGCGCTGATGAAGCTGCACTTCCACGAAGGGACCGACATGGCGACGGCCATGTCCGAGACGGTCGCCCAGGTCAATCGTTCGCGTTCCTTCATGCCGCCGGGGACGGTGCCGCCGTTCATCATGCGCTTTGACGCCGGCAGCGTCCCGGTGGGCTATCTGGTGTTTTCATCCGAAACCCGGGGCGTCGACGAGATTGCCGACCTGGCGCTGTTCCGCGTCCGCCCGATGTTCTCGCGGCTGGAGGGCGTCTCCGCTCCGCGTAGACCAGCGGGTGGCCCGTGCCTTCGACCAGGCGGACGCCCTGAAAACCCATCGCCCCGAGGTCTTTCGCGAGGAAGTGGGCGGCGCGCAGGATGTCCGGCTTGTGCTCGGAGAGCGCGCTGATCGAAGGGATGCGCAGCAGCTCCTTCAAGCCTTCGAGGAAATCGTCCTGCTGGGAGCGGTAGTAGTCGAGGACCGCGGCGTCAAGGGCCATGCGCTCTAGTATCGCGCTACTCGACACACGAGCTCTCGCAGCCGGTTTCCGACAGCCGATGGCGCCCGATTGACACACCCGATTGCGCCCACTTGACTCCGCATCACAGCATGACTACTATTGAGTGGCTATGCCCGTGGCGCCTCGTCGTCGAGCAGCAGTGCGCGGACTCGCCGGAGTGGCGTTGCTGGCGCTTGGCGCGATCACTCCCGCTGCTGGGCAGCCTTACGCTTTTTACCGGTCCGTCTTCAATGCGGCCAGCTTCGCGCCCCAAGCCGCCCCGAACGGCGCCATCGCCCGGGGAGCGATTTTCACGATGTTCGGTCGCGGTCTGGGACCCGCGGAAGGCGTCAGCGCGAACGAGTTTCCCCTCGCGGAGACGCTGGCGGGGGTCTCGATTGAGGTCTGCCGGCGGGGGACCTGCCTTCCGGCCTTCCCCCTGTTTGTGCGTGCGGATCAAATCAACGCCGTGATGCCTTCGAACGCGCCGCTTGGCCCCGTTTCACTGCGTGTGACGTTCGACGGCGCCGCCGGCAACTCCTCCCCGGCGGAAGTCGTGGCGTCGGGCGTTGGGATCTTCGCGGTCAACTCGGGAGGCTTTGGGCCGGGGATCGTCCAGAACTTTGTCGCGCAGGGCGAGACTCCGCTCAATTCCTTGGCGACGACGGCGCGACCTGGGCAAACGGCGATCCTGTGGGGCACTGGGCTCGGGGCCGCGCCTCACGCCGACAACATCCCGGCGCCGGTGGGCGATCTACCGACGCCCGTCGAGATCTGGGTCGGCGGCAAGCCGGTGACCGTCAAGCGCTACAGCGGACGGGCGCCGGGATTCGCCGGCCTCGACCAGATCGTGTTTGACCTTCCGGCGGACACGCCCACCGGCTGTTATGTGCCAGTCACGATGCGTACCGGCGGCGTGGTCAGCAACACTGTGACGATAGCTGTGACCGCCGACGGCGCGGCCGGATGCTCGGACCCGGCGAACCCGCTCGACGGGCTACGGCGCGGTGGGCGGAGCGGGCTGGTCGTGCTGACGCGAACGCTGTGGCGGTGGCCGCTGCCGGTCGGTTTTGCCGCTACCGTCGACGGAGCGGGCGCGCTGTTCCAGGAGGCGGCCGCCGGGCCCTGGCGGTTTGATCGGCTCTCCTCGCTGCCGCCTCCCGGGGTCTGCACGACCTACACGTTCCACTCCGGAGCTCCCGACTTCGGGTTCGCGGCAGACTCGATTCGGAGCGGACCCGCGCTTTCGGCCGGCGCCGAGCTTGCGTTCGCCGGCTCGGGCGACGCCCCGCAGCCCGCGGAGGCCGAGATCGGGCCGGGCTTCTACGCCGCATTTCTCGGAACGGACGTGGTGTTCGATCCGCCGTTGCCGCTGTTTTTCGGTTCAAGCCCGGCAGCGCGTGTCTCGGCTGCCGGCGGGCCCGATGTCGGAGCGTTTTCCGTTGACGTTCCGGCTCCGCCGCCGTTCGAGTGGTCGAACCGGCAAGGGGCCCGGCGGATTCGCGCGGGCGAGCCGTTGGCGGTCGAGTGGACGGGCGGCGACGCGGCGGGTACGGTTCTGATCGGCGGCTTCTCCCGCTCCGCTACGGAGGCGGCGACCGCGGGCTTTGTCTGTGCTGCGGTGGCGGCGGGAGGGCGCTTCGTCGTGCCGTCCGAGGCGACCTCGGCGCTGGTCAAGGCGACCTCCGGCGCGACGACCGGCTCGGTGGTCGTGGCCGCGTTGCCGCCGGATCCGACGGCCTTTTCCGCGCCTGGGCTGGATGTCGGATTCGCGCTCTTCGCCACCGCCGAACGGGAGGCCGCCGTTGTCGAATGAATCCACGGCGCGGGGCATGACGCGACGCGAGCATCTGCGTCGCCTGGCTCTGGCGGCTACGCTCGGACAGTCCGCGTGCTTGAACGATTGCGACGCCGATGACCTTGCTGCAGCTGAGATCATCATTTTCCCTCTCTTCATCAGCCAAGTCAGCAACCAGATGCTGGTGGAGGCCTACCGTCGAAAGCGAGCCAGGGAAATTGACCGCCAGTTTCAAGGCCCCCTTTCGCCCTACAGCCGCATGTCCCCTCCCGGCCCCGTCAGCGGCATCGCCGGCGGCTCGGCCAGCGGCCCCGCTCCGTCGGCCGGCGCCGCTCCGCTTCGATTGGAGACGGGCGCCGGACCGAGCCAGAGCGTGGCGCAATCGGCGTTCTACTTGCTCGACACGTCGGGCGATGCCCAAGTCGACGCCCGCGTCTATGCCTTCGACGTCTTCGCGGATCGCATCGCGCTGCGCGGCCAGGCGGTTCTGCTCCCCAGCGGCGGCGCGCGGCCCGGCTCGCCCTACCAGCACCTGGCGCTCTCCGCGGACGGCGGCCAACTCGTCGCCAGCCGGAATGGCGAGGAGTCGCATTGGGCCTTCGTCGATGCCGCCTCGCTGAGCGTGACAGGCCGGATCTCCGCGCCGGAGGGAGAGCTCGCTCGACGGGCCGTCTTCTCGCCGGACGGCAAGACCGTCTTCCTCGTCGCCACGGCCGGCAGGTCCTTGCCGGCGCCCGTCCGGCTCCACGTCGCCGACGCCGCTTCGCGGACCTTGATCGGCCAGATCGACTTGCCGCCAACGCTCACCCTGGAAGATCTGGCCGTCACGCCGGACGGGGGACTGCTGATCGGGGCGAATCCCGGGTCACTGCACAGCATCGACGTGCGCAGCGGGACCTACGGCGGGAGCGTGCGACTGACGCGCGGCGACAATGATCCGGCGGGCCCGCGCTCCGGCGGCGTCTACCGGCTCGCGATGGACCCGACCGGCTCGCAGGTCTACCTCGCGCTGCTCGGGGATCCGCGAGCGAACCGGGACCTCATCGGCGTCGCCGATGTGCGCACCCTGGAGATCGTCCGGGAGATCCCCGTTCGCCAGGATCCGTCGGTTCTCCGCCCGCTGCTCCGGATTTCGCCGGTGGGCGACGAGCTGTTCTACGCACGTCAACTGGGAACGGGAGTCCAGATCCTGGATACTCGTTCCGGGGCGGAATTGGAAACGATTCCGGTCGAGGCGGCATTCCGCCTCACCGAGCTCGTCGTTGCCTAGGGGTAGTGCGTCGCAAATTAGCGCGATTCTCTCCCAGGCCTTCGTGATAGCCCCCGGCTGAAGCCGACGGCTAAAGCCGGGGGCTATCTCCGAACCGATCGATCTCGCCCTCACGAGCCGAATTCGGTGAGCAGACGCTGCAACTCGGCAGGCTCGGCGGGCTTCACCAAGTGCCGGTCAAAGCCGGCTTCCTTGGTTCGCTGGCGGTCGCCCTTTTGGCCCCAGCCGCTCAGCGCGACCAACAGCGTGTCCTTGCTCCAATCTTGCTGCCGCAGCCGGCGGGCCGCTTCGTAGCCGTCCATGCGCGGCATGGCGAGGTCCATCAGCACGACGTCCGGATGGCTGCGCTCGGCGGCTTCCAGCGCTTCCAGGCCGTCCCCCGCCACCAGGACCTCGTGGCCCTGAAGCTCCAGCACCATCTTGAGCATCCTGGCGGCGGCCTCGTTGTCGTCCACCACCAGGACTCGGTGCGTCCTCCTATGGGCGGCGGCCTCCTGCCCGGCGGCGGGAGCGGGCTGCGCCGCAGGCTGGGGCGGGATTCCAATGGGCAGGCGCACGACGAACTCGCTCCCTTGGCCCTCGCCCTCGCTGTGCACCTCCGCGCTGCCGCCGTGCAGCTTGGCAAGCGATGCGACGAGCGCCAGACCGATGCCGAGACCATCCGAGTCGCCGGTTTCCGGACGCGGTCCCCGGCCGAACATCTCGAAGATCGACTCGCGCATTTCGGCCGGAATGCCTATGCCGTTGTCGCGGACCGAAACCTCCACGTCACGGCCCCGGCTCCGCGCCGTGAGCTCGATCCGGCCCTCGGGCGGGGTATAGCGCGCGGCATTGGTCAGCAGGTTCGAGATAATTTGCGTGAGCCGGTGCGGGTCGGCGTTGACGTCCACCGGCTGATCGGGGAGCGTGACCACGAGCTGATGCCGGCGCGCGGCGATCTCCGTCTGGGAAGCCTCCACCGCGTCCCGCAGTGCTTCGCCCAACTTGAAGTTGCGACGATGCAGCTCGAGGTGGCCGCGCGTGATCCGTGAGACTTCGAGCAGGTCGTTGACCAGCGTCGTGAGCTGCTTGGTCGGGCGCTCCATCGTGTCGCGGACCTCTTCCAGCTTTTGCGGGTCGTCCAGCGCCTTGATCACGTCGAGACCGGAGCGGATCGGCGCCAGGGGATTTCGCAACTCGTGCGCCAGGGTCGCGAGAAACTCATCCTTGCGGCGGTCGGCTTCTCGAAGAGCCAGCTCAGCCCGCTTGCGAGCCGTCACGTCCAACACGATGCCGGCCATCCGCACCGGCTGACCCTTCTCGAAGGCGGCGCTTCCCTTGGCGTGGATCCAGCGCAAAGTGCCGTCCGGCCAAACGGTGCGATACTCGATGTCGTAGGGCTTGCTACCGCGGCTCTCCAGGTGACGGCGGTGGGCGCGTTCCACGCGCTCGCGGTCCTCCGGATGCACCGCGCTGAGGAAGCGCGCGTAGGTCATCGGCTCGTCGGCGTCAATTCCGAAGAGCCGTCTGTAGATGGGCGACCAATGCACGGCGCCGGATTCCGTCGTCCACTGCCAGTACCCTACTTCGGCGCGGTCGGCGACGAAGCGCAGGCGCTCCTCGCTTTCGCGCAGGGCCTCTTCCGCCTGACGCCGCCGCTCCAGCTCATCCCGGATCTGATACTGCCGAGCGCGGGAGCGCAGGGCCGACCGCGCTGTCGTGACCAGGGTGACGATGCGGACCGGCCGCTCGAGCAGCACCGTCTGAGCCAGCTCGCCGAGGTCCTTGAGAATCTGCCGGTTGCGATCCTGCCTCGTGTCCTGACTCGTCATCACGATGATCGGCAGGTCCGACCACTCGGGCTGGTTGGCCAACGTCTTCGCGATCCGGCCTTCCGCATCCTGGGCCACGGCCACGTCGACGACGATGCATGCGGCGGCCCCCAGCTCAATCTGCTCGGCGAGCTCCGCCGGCGTGGGGCAACTGACGGTTTCGATCTTTTCAGCCCGCAAAATGTCTCCGAGGACCCGCGAATCCGCCTCTGAGGAGGCGCAGATCAGCAGGCGGCCCTGGAGCCGGCGGTCACACATGGCCTGAGCTCTCGCTCTCGTCGTAGCCGTCGTCGTCAAACCCCTGAAGCTTGTCGCCGACATAGCTCGGCGTTCCCGAGAGGACCCCTTGGAACTGCCGCAGGGGCGGACCCAGCGTCAATCCTCCAGCGCCAAACTGCAGCTCGCGAATCCACGTTTCGTGAGGCCCGCTACGCATCTTGTATACCGAAAGCGCCTTGCGCACCCGTCCCGCGAACTCGAAGTGACGAAACAGCATGACGGTATCGGAGATATAGCTGACGTCGAAGGACTGCTGAAATCGGTCAAACAGGCCGTGCTGCGTCATGGTGAAGACGGAGCTGACGCCCGTCTGGCTCAGGAAGCTGGCGAGCTCATGGAGATGGACGCCGATGAGCCGCTCTTGCGGCATCGCATAGGCGTAACCATTGAGGCTGTCGATCACCAGCATGTCGATACGGTTCCCCCCCTCTGTCGCTACTTTCACAATGTGACTGAATTCACCGCTGGTCACTTCAGCCGGATCGATTTGCCGAATTTCGATCATTCCTTCGCGTACGTACCGTTCCAGGGGCATGCCGAGCGAGTGGGAGCGGTCCAAGAGCGTTTGCACTCGTTCGTCGAAGACAAACATGGCGACGCGTTCGCCGCGGTCGGCGGCGGCGACCGCTAACTGCGTGGTGGTCGCGGACTTGCCGGTTCCGCTGGGTCCGAGCAGAAGCGTCGAAGTCCCACGGACCAATCCGCCGCCCAGCATGCGGTCGAGCTCCGCGATTCCCGTGCCGAAACGGCCTTGGTTCTGGTGACCCCGATGGTCGGCGGCGATGACCCGCGGGAAGACCTCGATCCCGCCCCGGCGGATCTTGAAGTCGTGATAGCCGCTCGAGAAGTCCTGTCCCCGCATCTTGACAACCCGCAGCCGACGCCGGTCGGGCCCGTAGACGGGCGCGTGCTGCTCGAGCTCCACCACGCCGGAGACGATGCTGTTGAGGGTGGGCTGGTGTTCGACGGGGATCTCCGCGAGGAGGACCGTGCAGTCTTTGTCAGCGAAGTGCTGCTTGAGCGCCAACAACTGCCGGCGGTACCAGGCTTCGTCGCGCGCCAGCGTGCGGATCTCCGCCATCGAATCGATGACGAGGCGGACGGGGCGGACCCTTTCGACGACCTTCAGCATCTCCTCGATCGTGCGAGGCAGCTCGACCTCCGCGGGATGAACCACGTATTGGGGCTCCAAGTGTTGCCCGCTGTGGTGGTACAAGGACACCCCTTCCAGCGGCCAGCCGTGCGAATCGGCGATCTTCCGGATCTCAGGCTCGGTTTCCGAAGTGCCCAAATAGAGTGACTTTTCGCCCTTAGCCCGGATATCTCATCAAAAGCAGACGACGGGCGGTCGACTGTGGCATAAACGTCTTCACCACAAAGCGTTATGGCCACGAAGAACAACCAGCCCGTCGATACACAGTGTAAACAAAGCAGCTTCGAGTTCAGCAAGCATTTCCGGCGGCGGGTCAGCGCGCGCTTCGACGGCGGCGCGATCAGCTCCGACGGCGGCGCGGTCCTGTTGCGCGAAGCCGATCGGCGGCTGCGGCTGACCGCGCGGCTGGCAGCCTGCTTCGACGATCGGCGCGATCCGGCGCGCATCGAGCACTCCGTCGGCGAGCTCGTCGCACAACGCGTCTACGCCCTGGCGCTGGGCTATGAAGACCTCAACGATCACGACCAGCTGCGCCACGATCCGCTGCTGGCCGTCGCCGCCGGCAAGGCCGATCCGACCGGCTCGAACCGCCGCCGGCAAGTCGACCGCGGCAAGGCGCTGGCCGGTAAATCGACGCTCAACCGGCTCGAGCTCAGCGCCGATGCCGACCACCGCTACAAGCGCATCCGGTGCAACTTCGCCGCCGTCGACGACTTGCTCGTGGACCTCTATCTGGAGGCCGAACCGGATTCGGCGGCGCCGATCATCCTCGACCTGGACGCGACCGATACGCCGTTGCACGGCCGCCAGGAAGGCCGCTTTTTCCACGGCTATTACGGGCATTATTGCTACTTGCCGCTGTATATTTTCGCCGGCAATCACCTGCTGTGCGCGCGACAGAGGACGGCGAATCAGGATGCCGCGGCGGGCAGCTTGGCCGAGATCGAGCGGATCGTCGAGCGGCTGCGCGCGCGGCGTCCCGGCGCCCGGATCCTCGTGCGGGCCGACTCGGGTTTCTGTCGTGACGAGCTGCTGGCGTGGTGTGAAGAAAACCGGGTCGACTACGTCGTGGGGCTGGCGCGTAACGAGCGGCTGCACGCGATGATCGAGCCGGAGCTGGCCGAGGCGGCGGCCGAGCAAGCGGCGACGGGGCGGGCGGCGCGACGCTTCGCCGAGCTGCGCTACCGCACGCTGGAGAGCTGGAGTCGCCAGCGGCGGGTGGTCGCCAAGGCTGAGCAGCTGGAAGGCAAGACGAATCCGCGGTTCGTGGTGACGTCGTTGACGCCCGAGCAGTGGCCGGCGCAACGCCTGTACGAGGAATTGTACTGCGCGCGCGGCGAAATGGAGAACCGTATTAAGGAGCAATTAGACCTGTTCGCCGACCGCATGAGCGCGCACGAGCTGCGGGCGAACCAGCTGCGTTTGTACCTGGCGTCGATGGCGTATGCCTTGACGCTGGGGCTGCGGCGGCTGGCGCTGGCGGGCACGGCGGCGGCGAATTGGCAGACCGAGACGCTACGGCGACAGCTGCTGAAGGTGGGGGCGCAGGTGCGGGTGACGGCGCGGCGGGTGTGGCTGTCGCTGTCGGAAGCCTGGCCGTGGCGGCGGCTGTTTGAGACGGTGTGGCGACGGCTGTGCACCGAGCCTCCGGCGGCAACTGTTTGAAAACAAAGAAGCGAAAAATCCGGGCCGCGCGAGCGGTGAAAGGATAAGTGCGTGCAAAATCGGCAAAAACCCAAAAACGGGCCTCAGCCGGTCGGCGCCGAGGAGGCGCTTGGCGGGCTCAGTGGTCAGGATCGGCCCCGCCGGCGCAAAAAGCGCGCCGTCGGCACGGCTCCAAGCCCTGCCGCCCCTGCTTCGCCCCCTTGGTGAGAAATGCGGGCTAGGAGACTTTCCTGCATATCCCTATGACATTCAATTGATGATTGTAGTCATTGCCTGGAGCTGTGGACGAGCGGGCACAAGTAGTCCCGGTTCGCCGAATTCGCCGGCGTCGCGCAGGCTCTGGATCATGCGCACCGCATGGAGTTGCTGGAACACCTGGCCCGAGGCGAGCGGTCAGTGGAAAGGTTGGCGGCGCTGGCCAGCCTTCTCATGGCCAGCGCACCGCACCATCTCAAGCATCTCAGAGCTGCGGGCTTGCTCTCCTCCCAACGGGACCGCGGGTTCGTTCTCTATCATGCCGCCGTCGAATCCGTGCCTCCGCTGCTAGAGGCGGAGCGCAATCTCGTTGAAGCGGATCGCATCTTGGGGGACTGCCTCTTCGAGCGGGAGGCTCTGGAGCCGGTTTCTCCACATGGGTTGCCCGAGCGGATGTACCACGGGCTCGTGACCGTGCTTGATGGCAGCCGGCGCACCATCTGGAGGCCGCCGCGCCGGCGGTCTCCTGTATCTACTCGATCGACTTGCGATAGAACTGGCGGTTAAACGGGGCTTGGACGGGTTACGGCCCGACGGCCAAGAGCGCCGCGTTGCTCGCGACCTCGCCGATCGTAATGACGACCGCGTGGTCTCCCGACGGCAAGCTCGGAACGCGCAGGTTTGCCTGCCCCAGGCCCACGAAGTCGGGCGTCATGCCCAGAAACAAAATTTCCGCCTCCTCGCCTCCAATCGAGGCCGAAGACGGGGCGACCGGCCTGGACAGCGGGTCAGCCCGCGCCGGCCGACCCGACGGAACCGGTTCATCGAGCTCCCCCAGGCCCGGCAAATAGACGACGATCACGCCGCCCGGCGCGGCTGGATTCTGCGGAGTGTTCAGGCTGAAGTCCTGGTTCTGAATCACGCCGCGCCCAGGTCCCGCCAAGTCCGGCGGAAGCAGGAACAGTCCCGGTCCGTTCTCCGGGATGCGAATGCTGAAAATCGGGCTCGACGCCCCGTCCACGGTAATGACCACGGACGATTCGCCGGGAGGAATCTCATACGGGATCTGAAAATTGATCTGTCCCGCGCCGACAAAGAAGAGCGGCGCCGGAACGCCGTCGATGGCGACGCTGGCTCCGGCCAGGCTTGTCGGCAGAGCCCCGCTCTGCTCCGCTCCCTCCGGCGTCAGCTCCGCGCCGCTTTCCCCGAAGAGTCGATTGAAGACGCCGAAGGCGGTGGCGATGGCGCCGCCGGGCAGCGCGGTCGTCAGGAAGCTCGCAGCGTTGGTCGTGCCGTCCGGCGAGGCGTCCGGCGGCCCTTCTGGACCGTACTTGATCGCGTCAGTCACCGACTCCGAGATCGCGTACTTCAGCTCCACGTTGTAGGCCTCGAGGTTCAATTTGCCGTCGTCGTCGATGTCCGCCAGAAACGAGCGCTGCACGATCGTGCCGCCATTGTCCCCGCCGCCGGCCTGATCCGTCTGCGAGATGTCGTGCGCATACTTGATCCATGGCACGCCGTTCTGTCGACCGCAGCCGATCACGCGGACGGCATGTCCGCCCGTCACCGCGCCTGAAGCATCCTCGAAGTTGTAGACCAACTCCACGTCATTGCCCGCTTTGATCTCGCCGCACAGCCACTCAAAAGTCAGCGCCTCGCCCTCGTCGGAGGATGTGATGTTGGCGGTTCGCAGATCGCCGCCGGCCAGCTCGCCCTGATGCTTGTGGATCAGCGAGTCCGACAGCCCGGATGAAGAGAGATAGACGCCCTTTCCAGCCATCATCTGCAAGAACCCCAAACCCCGGCCTTCCAGCCGGCTGGGCGCCTGGCGGTTGGAATTCAGATCCAGCAATCCAACCAGGGAGTCATCGCCGCGCAGGCCCGGAACGTGATCGTCGGGCACGTTGATGCCGTAACGGTCTTCCAGATACTGCAGGCTGTTGGCGACCGAGGCGGGGAAACACTGATTGGCCGCCGCCTCGACATTCGAAAGATTGGGTAGGACCACCGAAAAATTTTGCCCGTCGACGACGAAATTCTGTTCGGCTACGTGCCGTCCGGGAGGCGCGGTCGGCTCTTCGTCGCCCGCCCCGCGCGCGTTGAAGTTGATCGGAGTCACGGGAAAGACGGTGCGTTGCTCAGGCGCAACGTCGAGCAGCGGCTGATCGCTGTAAACGACGCTTGCGTTGAACAGGGTGATGCGCAAGGGTCGGTCAGTTCCGGCCCACGCGCGGGTCGATACGCGGTACCCGTCGCTGAGATCCACTAACAGATTCCGCACGATCCAACCTGCGTCGCAGTCGATATTGACGTATCCCCGGCGAATGCCGGTCGCTTCGAAAAGCCGCTGCGGATCCGCGGTCACCAGCACCGAGTCGGAATTCGGCAGCGGCGCCTTGGGAAAGGTGTAGTGAATTTGTTCGAAGGAGACGCCTTGGCCGGGGGCGAGCGTGACTGTCGGCAGGCCCGTCTTTTGCGCCTGGGCGCCGTCGAACAGGAAGGCCGCCACGAGGATAAGCGGCGGAAGCCAACGAGAGAACCTCCCCACGGCAACCTCCTTGTAGCGCAAGGCGCGCTTTGTCGGACTAGAGTCTACCAGAGAAACCGTCGGAGGCGCGCCGAAAATTCGCCCTGCACTGAGCTCGCCGGAAGTGACAATGCCGCCAAGTGCAGGAGCGCTTGCGCAGGCGGCTGCATCCGCTTCCACCAGGACCGCGCCCAAAGCCCGGGGCCGGGGCGCGCAGCTGCAGGAGGCCAAGTGGTCTGACTGTCACCAATCGATACAATCGATCCGATCAGAATCGATCAGTTAAGAGGATTGGGACTAGGCCTTCTTGGGCTCCGCCGCCGCCGCGGTCTCCTGCTCCTTGCGCTCACGGTGGTCGCTGAGCACCTTCTTCTTTTGCTTGTCTTTCTTTGCTTTGTCTTTCTTACTTTTTTCGCCCATGGTCAACTCCTTACCCGGTCTCTTGGTCACCGTTGCTTGGTTTCAGCCGGACTATCGTCGCTCGAAGCCGGCGCGCCCGAGGCCGAATCCGGTTGTTCGTTTGCTGCGAGAGGCGTTGAATCCGAACGCTGGGGGGCAGTCGGCTCCGCGGTGGCGAAGGCGTATCGGACATCACGGGATGTCATGGTGTGCTGCCCGAACAGGCGGACATCCGTTGTGAATCGCGACGCGCTTTGCAGCCACAAACCTTCAACATCCCCATAAGAAAATACGACTTCAACATCCCGGAGCCACCAGGAAGGGGACTTTGCCGGAGCAGCCTCCATGCGGCGCAGCAGGTAACTGTTCGCGTCCACCCAGGCGGTTCCTCGAAGGAGCGTCTTTTGGGCGCGTTTGGGAGTCAGATACAGCAGATAGCAGCGCACTCCCAGGGACTCGTCGTCGCCCAACAAACGGAACTCATAGTTGTCCGGAGAAATGTCGGTTGCAGCGTAGTCCTTGACGATCTGCGTTTCCCCGTCCAGCATGCGCCGCACGATTCGTTCGCCCAGGCCGCTGCCTTGAGTTTGGACGATCTGGTACTGCTTGAAGCCGGGAGGCGCGAAGGAGATCTCCGCGGTCACTTCCGAGCGCTTGCGCTGCTCGTCCTTGTCGAGCAGGATGTACTCTCGCGTAACGACGTAGGACCGCAGGCGCGCTTGGTTTAGAGCCCGCGCCTCGGCCATCCGCGCGATGATCAACTGTAGTGATGGCGTTGAACTCTGGGCTCTCGCCGGCAGAGATGCGGCTACAACCAGCGCCAGAGTCACGGCTACAACGGATGCGGTCGATCCAACGGAGCCAAGCCTGCGCGCGCTCTTCGCTGACATTCGACGCCTCCCACCTGCAGGCCCCTGCGGACGACGAGCAGATTCCGTTCGTGGCTAAGTGGGAAATCCAGCCATCCGCCTTAGCCCGGATGGCGAAGAATCGACGAATGTCGTTCTTAACCAGTATCGGTTACTTACCGCATGTTGTCAAACTAAGGATTTACTTGAACTCATGGAAGAATTGGTCCGCCCGTTCTCCTCCACGTCGGTAGAAGCCGTTACTGCCGATCGGTCGAAAGTCTGGCGCCTAAAGTATTTTTCACGGGTCTTTCTATCCTTCTCGCTGGAGTCACATCGTCCTTCAGACCCCCTGGCGCGAAGTGGAGAGGATCCCTCAGGTTCTGCAGTTCGCGGTAGTAATACAGCGGCGTCGGTCGTTTTCCCGGGACCTGCAGCTGTTTCAAGAACTCGATCTCAGCTTGGGTGGCGTCCCCACTCATTCCTTTGTCCGCCAAGAACTCGTGGAACCCGGGTTGCAGAACCTCGGAATCCTTGCGCGGCTGCTCGGCGAATTCGTAGCGTTTCCTTCCACCCTTGGTCAGCCGCCGGTTGAGGACAATCTCCATGCTGAAGGTCGACAAGTTGATCTCCCAGGAGTCGATCATCGGCTCTAGGATAGAGACACAGCTGTCAGTGGAGACGTGGAGAGCATCCGTATCCAGGAATTCCAGAATAATGACTCGCAATTGCTCGTAGCTGCGGCCGCCCGCCTCCGCCATCCTGCGCAAGCCTTCTTCCCGCTGCAGTTCCTCTCGAGCGGTGCGCTGCGCCGCCTCCAGAATCTTTTGGGTCACCAAACGCTCGAGTGCGCCGAACGCCTCCTTTTCAAAGATCCGACGGACTTCGTCGCGATCGCCTGCGGCGCATTTCCGCAGTAGCAACTCTCTCAAGTCCCGAAGAAGCGGCTTAGGCTGTCCGGCGATCTTCCTCTTTGCTTCATCCAACCGCTGGGCCTGCGCAAGCTTCGCCAGTTCGGTGCGGGGGAGTTTGAGGAACGCACTGATCTTCTCGTAGATGTCCGTGCGGTCCGGGGCCGGCGGCGCCTTCCGGCGCGTCAGCAACTGAGAGATGTATGACTCGGTCACTTGGGCCGCGACCGCCAGGTCTTTCTGGTCGAGGCCCAGCTCGGTCAATCGCTGTCGGATTCTAGATGAAACGTCCACGCCCCCTCCCGATAGCCAAGATTAACCCAGTGTGGTCAATATCTGCAATCAGTAGGCCGAGGAAGTAATTGACTTGAGGAGAAAAATAACCGATAGTAGTTAACAGGCAAGGCATTGAGTCTGCCCAAACCGTTCTGAACTCACTCTTGTCCAAATTAGCCTGAGCGCAGAGGGTTGAGCCTCTGGTAGGTTGGGGGAGCTTCAAGCAAAAAGCGATCCCGCACCGACCGAAGGAGGCCCAACCATGCAGCGTTTTTGTAGCATCTTCTCGCAGCTGCTTCAACTGTTTCCCCGGCTCGAGTTCGAGCAGGCCGTGCAGGCGCATCAGGCCCAGCGGCACATGCGCGGCTTTCCCTGCTGGGGCCAGTTCGTCGCCATGCTGTTGTGTCAACTGGGCCAGGCGCGCTCGCTGCGCGAGATCTGCGGCGGGCTGGCAGCCACCGAAGGCCGCCTCAAACACCTGGGTCTCGACGGCGCGCCCAAGCGCTCCACGCTCGCCTACGCCAATCAACACCGCCCCTGGCAGCTCTACCAGAGCGTCTTCGAGCTCCTGCTTGGCCGCTGCCAGAGCCTCGTCGCCGCCCAGGGCGGCGGCAAACGCTTCCGCTTCCGCAACCGGCTGCTCAGCCTCGACGCCAGCGTCATCGACCTGTGCCTGTCGCTGTACGACTGGGCCCGGTTCCGCCGCGCCAAAGGCGCCGTCAAGCTGCACCTGCTGCTCGATCACGACGGCTATCTGCCGCAGTTCGCCGTGCTCACCGACGGCAAGACTCACGAGCTCAACGTGGCGCGGAAGCTGGCTTTCGAGCCCGGCGCGGTGGTGGTCTTCGACCGCGCCTACACCGACTACGAATGGTTCGCCGAGCTGGGCCGGCGCGGCGTTTACTTCGTCACCCGCATGAAGCGCAACGCCGATTACGAGGTGCTCGAGAGCCGTCCGACGCCCGAGCGCGGCGGCATCCTGGCCGACGAGGTAATCTGCTTCCCCAGTCGCGCCGTCGAGAGCCCGGAGTACGTCTTCCGGCGCATCGTCAAGCAGCAGCCCGGCGACGACGAACCGCTGGTGTTCTTGACCAATCATTTGAGCTTCGGCCCCACGACGGTGGCGGCGATTTACAAGGATCGCTGGCAGGTGGAGCTGTTCTTCAAGGCGCTGAAGCAGAACCTGCGCATCAAGACGTTCGTGGGCGTGAGCGCGAATGCGGTCCGCACGCAGTTGTTCACGGCGCTGATTGCGATTCTGGTGCTGCGCTACTTGCAGTTGCGGGGGCGCTTCGGCTGGTCGTTGTCGAACTTGGCGGCGCTGCTCAGGCAGCAACTGTTCGTCTATCGCGACTTGTGGGCGTGGCTGGACGAACCGTTCGAGCCGCCGCCGCAGGCGGCCGCGGCGAGCGCGCAGCTGGCGCTGCCGCTGGCCGCGCGCTGAGGTTGGACAGCAGCACGGGGCCAGATCGCGCAGAAACCCGTCCAAGGAGGAGCCGCCGCGGGATTCATTTGGACAGCAGGTAAGCCGGGAAGATAAGAAACCGCCGTTCCAGTCGCTCCCAACCTGGTCCTTGATCGGGAGGGTGCG
>JGI12316J15310_10000044_pt32 | contig 81029 bp, 74 predicted proteins | sample MarCyaLeptolynsp_FD_15310 | JGI IMG/M metagenome (IMG submission 15310) | reverse complement strand
GTTTTTCGCAAATTTCCGCGCGTCTCGACCACATCTTGGGGTCAGGGCCCGCGCTTTACACAAGATTCACCTATGGATACCTTCCGAATCAAAGAGGGCGGATGCGATTCGGATGAGACCTGGGGTTCCCTGGAGTGTGAAGGGCATAGAGCCCGAAGCTCGCGAAGCAGCGAAAATAGCTGCTCGGCGCGAGGGGAAGACCCTTGGGCAATGGCTCAACGAGAAAATCATAGACGCATCGGACGAGGAAGAGACGGATATCGCCGCTTCGGCCACGTCCCAGCCGCCAGCGTCCTCTTCGGGAAGTCCCATGCCTCAGCAGGCACTACAGATCGACTTCAGTCCTGTGACTGACGCGCTCAGAGACCTTGTCCACAGGCTTGAGCGCTCAGAACGGCGTAGCGAAAGCGCTTTGACCGGTCTCGACGACACTCTCGCGGACATGTCCAGCCGGCTTGAGCGGGCGGAACGCGCGGGCGGCAGGGAACCCGGCTCAGGACTGGACTCCACCCTGGCCGATCTGCGGGAGCGCCTCGAAAAGTCCGAACGCGGACTTGAACGCGCCGAGCATCTCAACACTGACGCCATGCGGACGGTTGAACGCGGGCTGCGCGCCATTTCCAACCGCCTGGAAGAAACCGAACGCCGCGCCGATGAAGCCAGCAAGCGGGTGCAGACCGTTGGCATGGAAACACCGGAAACTGTCCGCCATTTGCAGACAGCCCTGACCGACATTTCCCGGCGCCTTGATACGACCGAAAATGCCGCCACAACCGCGCGCGAACAGGCCGCGCAGGCTGTTGCTGCTCTCAACACCCGCAACAGTGCCAGTGATGATGCTGTTGCTGCCCTGGAGCGCGCCATCGGCAATGTGGTGGACCACATTGAGTCCTCGGACACTCGCACAGCCAAGGCCCTGGGCGGCCTGCGTGAGGATCTTGAGAAGCTTGAGAAGGCTGCATCCGAAGCCAAACCCGGCGTTGGTGTTGAAGCCATCCAGACCCTTGAAGGTACGATCTCTGCCTTGCAGCAGAACGTCACCGAAATGGTTGGACGCCTTGGCAAGGTAGAGACCGATACACAGCGCGACGTTGAAGAGATTGCTGGCGCCATAGACAATATGAGCGGCCGGCTGGATACGGTGCGCGACGCGGCAGTCACTGCCGCTACCGATGCCGCCATTCGGGAAACAGCAAGCGCAACCCAGCTTGTGTCCCAGCTTGAGCACCGCATTGATGAAGCCAATCAGCTGACAGCTGCAACACAGCAGCGCATCGAACAGTCGGAGCAGCAAAGCGCGCAGGCAATCCACACGATTGAAACAAGCGTCAGCGACATTGCCGGGCAGATGCGTGAGATCGCCAATCTCAACGCCGGCGGCAAGGAAGTGTTTGCAGAACCGTTGGCAGCCCTTGAGACAGCCATCGAGGAAATGGCCGAACGCCTGCAATCCACTGATCAGCGTTCGGCCAAGGCCCTGGCCAAGGTTGAAGAGGTTTCCGACGAACTCCTGCGCAAGCTTGATGGTGCCGGCGCCTCCGAAGACATCCAGCAGATCAAGGCCAGTGTCGAGACGTTTGATGCACGCCTCAATCTGATTGAGGCAGGCAGCAAAGGCACAGATGCGTCACACGAACTGGGGTTCATGGCCGGCGCGACAGGCCATGATGCTCAGGCAGACCTGGCCCCGCCCCCACCACCAACTGACTGGACCGGCGCAGCGGACGAAGGCCCCTTCGGACCTCCGCCGGAAAGCGGCCAGATGGGTGCGCCTCCGTTTGAACCACACGGTGAAGTACCTGGCGGCGTTGCCAATGCATTCGGCGAACCGCCATTCCCGGACTACGCTGCGGGTGATCCCGCGGCGAACGAACCGGTCATGGAGCGAAACGACTTTCTGGAGTCCGCCCGCCAGGCGGCCAGAGCTGCGGCTGGATCAGCGGGACCGGACAATGCCCGCTCGCCCTTCGCCGATGATGGAGCCGGAGAGCGGCGTGCGCTGATGTCAGGCGGACGCAAGCCGCTTGCGCTGATTGCCGCCGGTCTGGCGGTTGTTGCTGTTGCCGGTCTTATTGTTGTGATGATGGGCGGCGGCCCCAAGGAAGTGGCCGGGCCGCCTGATGACATCACTGTTCCGGCTGATGTGATGGCGGAACTTAATGCGCCGGCGGAAGGTACATCCGGCGATGCAGTACCAGCTTCATCCCCTGACATTACCGGGCCGGATGCGATAGCCGAGGACGCGACCACCGCGCCGCCGGATGAAACCGCCACAACCGCAGATACAGCTGACGCTGCCCGCCCACCGGCGCGCGAGCTGCCCGATGTGGTCAGCCCGGCCCAGGCGTCTGCCCCTGCCGACGTCCCGGCCTCGAGCGAACAGGCTGTTGCGGGAACATCCATCAACGGCCCGACCTCCATTACGCCGCGCCAGGATGTGGATGTGGCATCGCTGCCGTCTTCCACTCCCGCTGCGGTCCCCACACGCCAGACACTTCGTGAAGCAGCGACCAATGGGGACCCGTCAGCGCAGTATGAAATCGGTCAGCGCTATGCGAATGGCGCCAATGGCCTGCCGCAGGACAATGAGCAGGCGGCCTACTGGCTGAACCGGGCGGCCGAACAGGGCCTTGCCCCGGCGCAATACCGACTGGGCACCATGTTTGAAAAGGGCATAGGCGTGCCCGAGAACCCGACCAAAGCGCGCACGTGGTATGAGCGGGCCTCCGCGCAAGGCAACGTAAAAGCCATGCACAACCTTGCCGTCATGCAGGCGGAAGGTGCCGGCGGGCCTCAGGATTTTGCCGGCGCGGCCCGCAGCTTTGATGCAGCCGCCCTGCACGGCCTGGCGGACTCACAATACAATCTGGCCATCCTCCACGAGCGCGGGCTCGGCGTGGAGCGGGATCTGGCTGAAGCGTACAAGTGGTTCTCCATCGCGTCTGCCAATGGTGACGCGGATGCCGGTGCACGTGCCGAAGCACTCAAGAACTCCGTCGATGCGGCCAAACTGGTTGATGCTGAACTAGCCGCACGCACATTTGCTCCGCGCCCGGCTGATGCCGGTGCCAATCAGGTGTCCTGGCAGCCGGAAATGACGCCCGCCGCCATGGTTCGCGAAGCGCAACGCATTCTGGGGTCCCTGGGCTATGACGCAGGCCCGGCCGATGGGCAACCGGGCAACCGCACACTTGATGCGGTCCGCAAGTTTGAGCGCGACAAGGGCATGGCGGTTACCGGGCGCATTGATGCACGGCTCATGGACGCTCTCCAGAAGGCCGCTATCTAGAAGCTTTCCCATATGTGCCATGGCTGAATGGTGTCTTGTGTGCTAGCAAGAAGACTGTTCGCTGTTCCGGTCCGGTCAGCAAAAACAACAACATGTCATCGCCTGATACGGGGTCTCACTCAGGGTGCAGATTTACCTCCCCATTGCTGAGCTTTCAGTCAACGCATTTGTGTTGCTGGGGCTTGGCGGCGCGGTGGGGTTCCTGTCCGGCATGTTCGGCGTCGGCGGCGGCTTCCTGATGACCCCGCTGCTGATCTTCACCGGCATTCCCCCTGCTGTTGCGGTGGGGACTGAAGCGGTTCAGATCGTTGCCACATCCATGTCCGGGGTGCTGGCCCATTGGCGCCGCAAGGCCGTAGATTTCAAGATGGCCGGCGTTCTGCTTGCGGGCGGTGCGATCGGGTCGTTCATCGGCGTGTTGATCTTCAGCGCCCTGCGCTCTGAAGGGCAGATCGACCTTTTCATCTCCCTGGCCTACGTGGTTTTTCTGGGCATCATCGGCGCCTTGATGATGGTCGAGAGCGTTCGTGCCATCAGGGCGTCACGCGCGGGCAAGTCTGTGGCCGCCCGCAAGCCCGGCACTCATGGGTGGATTCACGGGCTCCCGTTCAAGGTCCGGTTTCGCCGGTCACGGTTGTACATCTCAGCCATACCACCGCTTTTGATCGGTCTCGCGGTGGGTGTTCTTGCCGCCATCATGGGGGTGGGCGGCGGCTTCATCATGGTGCCCGCCATGATCTATCTCCTGCGGATGCCGACCAATGTGGTGGTTGGCACGTCGCTGTTTCAGATCATGTTCGTCACCGGTCTTGCGGCCATCATGCACGCGACTCTCAACCAGACCGTGGACATTGTGCTGGCCATGCTGCTTCTCGTGGGCGGTGTACTGGGGGCGCAGCTCGGCGTGCGGGTGGGGCACAAACTGCGTGGCGAACAACTTCGCGCCCTGCTGGCCCTGATGGTTATCGCCGTGTGCCTGCGGCTCGCCTGGGACCTGGTGGCGACACCGGACGATCTGTTTACCGTCATGATCGGAGGCGGTGAATGATGCTCCTTCCAACAGCCAGGTATTTTGCCGCCCTGATCATTGCACTGATGCTCGTGCCGTCCTCTGCCTACGCGCAGATCATAGACGGCACGCCGATGGACGGCGAAGCCGTGGTCATGGATCTCAGCGAGAAACTCATCGCCATCACGTCAAACTTCACCGGCGCTGAAATTCTGCTGTTCGGTAATGTTGATGCCCCGGACAATGTGACCCCGGCCCTGCAACGTGACGTGATTGCCGTCGTGCGCGGCCCCTATGAGCCACTGACCATTCGCCGCAAGGAGCGCATCGCCGGTATCTGGGTCAATACGGATGCGGTTGATGTGCCTGCTGCACCCGGCTTTTATCACGTGGCCAGCACGCGACCACTTGAGGAGATTGCCGCGCCTGACGTCTTTGCCAATGCGCAGATAGGACTGCCTGCCCTCGACATCTCGACCGGCGAGGCAAGCAAGGCGCTTCCTGCCAGCTATCGCGAAGCGGTTGTTAGGGCAAAGACACAGGAGGGGCTCTACGCGCAGGCACCAGGGTCCATCACTTTTGTCGGGCCTTCCCTGTTCAGGGCGGAGATTGCCCTGCCTGCCAATGTACCCGTGGGCTCCTATGTCGCGACGGTTTATCTCATGCGCAATGGAGCCATCAGCAGCCAGCGCTCCATCAACCTGATCATCAATAAGTCAGGCATAGAGCGCTTCATGTACAATTTTGCCCAGAAGACTCCTTTCTTCTATGGGCTTGCCGCTGTGTTTGTCGCGCTGCTGGCCGGCTGGATAGCCGGGACCGTGTTCCGCGAGCGTTAACCCTGCGCCGATTCTTCGCAGGTCATCACAGGGGTTTGACGCGCCAAACCATCACCACTCGCCTTATGATGTGGTCTCACATTCATCTCACCTGCAGCGTCGCATCATGGATACCGGCAGCATCTCCTACCTAGCAGCGTTTATCGGCGGGCTCATCAGCTTTCTGAGCCCGTGTGTGCTGCCGCTTGTGCCTGCCTATCTGAGCTACATGGCCGGTACGACGTTTGATGCACTGTCCGACGGCGACGAAGACCTGACCCGCCGGACCCTTGTCGGGGCGTGCGGCTTTGTCCTTGGCTTCTCAACGGTCTTTGTGGCGCTTGGAGCAACAGCCTCCGTCATCAGCCCGCTGATCCTCGCCAACAAGGTCATGATCGGTTACGTGGCCGGTGCTGTCATCGTCATTCTCGGCCTTCACTATATGGGCCTCTTCCGCATTGCCCTGCTTGATCGCGAAGCGCGTATGATGCCAGCAACGCTGGGGCCCTCGACTGACAGCGACAACGCCCCGCGCTCGCCTGTCATGCAGGCCCTTGGGCCTTACTCGATCGGCCTTGCTTTCGGGTTCGGCTGGACGCCCTGCATCGGGCCAATCCTTGCCACCATCCTGTCAATCGCTGCCAGCCGGGATGATCTTGGATATGGCGTGACTCTGCTGAGCGTCTACTCGCTGGGACTTGGAATGCCATTCCTGCTGGCGGCGCTGGGCGTGCGCAGCTTCCTGGCCTTCTCGGCCCGGTTCCGCAAACATATGCACAAGGTGGAGATTGCCGCCGGCCTGCTGCTGGTCGGGACGGGCCTGCTGATCTTCTTTGGATCTTTGGAAACGATCGCCTATTGGCTGATTGATACGTTTCCTGCTCTGGCCACACTTGGTTAGTGTAGGGGCACCATGACACGGACACTGCCATCCGGGGGGAGGCAATGCCGGGGTGTAATGCCTGTGACTGACAGGCGCGAGGGGGGAACACAATGACCAACGAGCCGCATGACGGCCAGGAGGCGCCCGCTGATCCACGTGATCCGGCTGACCCGCCTCGGGCGGCTGCATTGCTGGGCTACGCAGGCGTCATTCCGTTTGTCGCGACTGCCGTCATCATCTTCTTCCTTTACCCGCGCGCCGAAGCACAGACCATTCTCGCCTACCAGATCGGGTATGGCGCTGTGATCCTGTCCTTCCTCGGGGGCATTCGCTGGGCGCTGGCAATGCTCTTTCCGGAAGATGAGGCGCTGCTCAAGCGGCTTGTCTTCTCTGTCACACCTTCCCTGCTGGCATGGACAGCTCTCTTTGTGCCGCCGATCTGGGGACTCGCGCTTCTGATTGTTTCGTTCTGGGGTCAGGCAGCGTCAGACAGCCAGGCATCCCGCCTGCATGAAGCCCCCCTGTGGTATGGCGGCTACCGGGTGAAGCTGAGCATTCTCGTCATCGGCGCGCTGGTACTGAGCGTCGTAGGAATTGTGCTGCGGAGCTAGCCTTGCTGCCGCTGGCAGGCGCGGGCGGCATTTCATCGGGTACAAGACGCCGGGCCGGCATGGGGTAAATCTGTGTGTCCCCCATGACGAGTGCATTGAACGGTCCGTGGAACAACGGCGCAAATGCCTCATCCAGCACATTGAGACCGCCTGTGTAGGCGCCGAAAGCAGGCATCACCAGACGGGTTCCATCTGTAGCAAAGCAGCGGCGGCGCAACCGGCGGCCACGCTGCCGTACCACCCCGCACGGATGCAGATGCCCGGCAATTTCACCGGTGGCGGGTGCATCATGTGGTTCATGACGCAGGACGAGATTACCCAGTTCGGCCTCTTCCTCCGCCGTGCCGCCGAGCACATGACCATCGACGAGCCCTTCATGATTGCCGGCAATCCACAGCCAGTCGTGCTGGCCTGTCATGGCCGTCAATGCATCCTTGTCGGTGGCGGTGAGCCGGTCCGGACCTTCGGGGTCATGAAAACTGTCGCCAAGGCTCACGATGCGTGAGGGCCTGTACTTGCGGATGACACGGGTCAGCAGCTTGAGGGTCACGCGGGTATCATACGGGGGCAGTGCAACGCCGCGCCGGGCATAGGACGAGCCTTTTTCAAGGTGCAGGTCGGATACGATCAGGGTGTTGTGGGCCGGTACATGCAGTGCGCCGGACGGGTCAGGCACCAGACGTTCACCACAGATGGAAATCATGTTGATCGTTTCTTCCACGGGGCCTGCTCAGATGAGCCGCATTGCTTCTTCAATCAGGCTTTCAGACGCTTCCGCCAGCAGGCTTTCATTGGCTTCCCCGGGCACCGACTCCTTGCCGATCTCCAGCATGACCGGCACGGCAAATGGCGATACCCGGTCCAGTCGCTTTACCACGATTCTGTTTTTGACGCGGGCGAGAAGTCCCGACAGCCGTTTGAGATCAAGCAGGCCGGCCGATGCATCCGCCCAAGTTGCCTGCATGAGCAGGTGATCCGGCTCATGCTCTCTCAATACGTCGTAGATCAGGTCAGATGAAAAGGTGACCTGGCGACCGGACTTCTCATGGCCCGGGAACCGTCGCTCAATCAGCCCGGCAATCACGGCACAGTTTCTGAAGGTGCGCTTGAGCAGATAGCTCTCCGCCAGCCAGGCTTCCAGATCATCCCCCAGCATGTCTTCGTCGAACAGGTCCGCGAATGTGAAGGCCCCCTGTTCCGCCATGAGGCCGGGATCACGCAAACACCAGATTGCCAGCGCATATTCGCTCGCTACGAACCCCATGGGCCGGGCGCCGAAGCGGTCCAGCCGCCGCGTCAGCAACATGCCGAGCGTCTGGTGCGCGAGCCGCCCCTCAAAGGGGTACATCACCATGTAGAACTTATCCGCACGCGGAAAGACTTCGAGAAGAAGCTCACCCGGCTTTGGCAGAACGGATCGCCATTGCTGTATCTGCAGCCATTCGGACACCTGCTCCGGCAGGTGTGGCCAATGGGCAGGGTCGGACAGCATTTCGCGCACACGTTCCGCCAGATAGGTCGAGAGCGGAAACTTGCCGCCGTAGTAGGCGGGGATGGCGGGCGTGTCGTCCTTTGTCTTCGAGGCCAGTGCTTCCTGCTCCTGCATGCCTTCGAACTTCAGTACGTAGCCCGCAAACAGGAAGGTGTCGCCGGGTGCCAGTTGCTCGATGAAGTACTCTTCGATTTCTCCAATCACCCGTCCGCCGCGTTTGGCCCGCCCGCCGGGCCGGACCATTTTCACCTTCAGCATCGGCGCTTCAACGATGGTGCCCACATTCATCCGGAAGCGCTGGGCAATGGATGGGTGGGCAAGGCGCCAGTGCCCTTCCGGGGTCTGCCGCAGGCGGGCAAACCGGTCATAGCTCTTGAGCGCATAGCCGCCGGTGGCCACGAAGTTCACCGCCTGATCGAATGTCTCGCGGGGCAATTCACTGTACGGAGCTGCGGATATCACGTCGCGGTAGAGTTCATCCGCATCAAACGGGGCTGCACAGGCGATGCCGAGAATATGTTGCGCGAGGACATCAAGGGCGCCGGGCCGCTCCACGTCGCCATCCTGTGTTCCGGTGAGGGCCGCTTCTCTTGCGGCTTCGCACTCCAGGACCTCAAACCGGTTGGAGGGAACCAGCATCGCGCGGCTTGGCTCATCAAGACGATGGTTCGCACGCCCGATACGCTGCAGCAGACGGCTGGCCCCTTTGGGTGCTCCGATATTGATGACGAGGTCAACGTCACCCCAGTCAATGCCGAGGTCGAGGGTCGACGTACACACAACAGCCCGAAGCTCGCCGTTCGCCATGGCCGCTTCCACCTTGCGGCGTTTCTCCGTGGCAAGTGACCCGTGATGGAGTGCAATCGGCAATGTGTCTTCGTTGAGATGCCAGAGTGACTGGAACACGAACTCTGCCTGGCTGCGGGTGTTGACGAAGACGAGCACCAGCCTGTTCACGCAAATGGCCTCATACACTTCGTCCATCGCGTGGCGAGCTGAGTGGCCGGACCAGGGAATGCGTTCCTTGCTCGACAGGATGGACACGTCCGGCACGCTGCCGCCGTCGCCCACGACAAGCTCCGACAGGGCCTCGTCGGTGCCATCCTGCGGCACCAGATAGCGCCGCAAGCGGTCCGGGTTTTCCACGGTGGCGGAGAGGCCCGTCAGCCGCAGCGCGGGTGACAGGCGCCGCAACTGGGCGAGGCCGAGCGACAGCAGGTCCCCCCTCTTGGAAGGTGCCAGGGCATGCAACTCGTCCAGCACAACGGCCTTGAGACCGGAAAAGAACCGATCACTGTCCGCGTATGACAGGAGCAGGGCCAATTGCTCCGGCGTCGTCATCAGGATATCCGGCGGGTCGCGGCGCTGGCGCCGACGCCGGTTCTGCGGCGTGTCGCCGGTACGGGTTTCGACCCGAATGTCGAGATCCATTTCGCTGATCGGCGCTTCCAGATTGCGCGCGACGTCGACGGCCAGCGCCTTGAGGGGGGAAATGTAGAGTGTGTGCAGCTTGCGCACCTGCCCGGGCTTGCGCGGCACTTGATCTGCAATCTCAATCAGGCTGGGCAGAAAGCCCGCCAAAGTCTTGCCGCCGCCTGTTGGCGCAATGAGCAGGGCGGATTTTCCTTCAAGTCCCGCTTTGGCCAACGCCGTCTGGTGCGGTCTTGCCTGCCAGCCGCGGGAGGCAAACCAGGCGGCAAAGGCCTCCGGAAGCGCTGTTTCCGGCACTTTTGCGGTTTTTCTGGCGGCAATAATGGACGTCATCGGGCCATAAAGATGTGCAATTTCGGGCTTGGGTTCTCGTAATGTTCGCCTAGATTGAAGCCCATGGCCATGCCTGCTGACAAATTACTGCACCCGGCACCACAGGGGCTCTACTGCCCGGCGGGTGACTTCTATGTGGATCCCGTGCGGCCCGTCGACCGCGCGGTGATCACCCACGGGCATGCGGACCATGCGCGGGCCGGTCATGGAGCGGTTCTTGCCACGCCTGAGACATTGGCCATCATGGCGGTGCGCTACGGGGATGGGTTTACCGGCACACGCCAGCCAGTGGCCTATGGCGAGACGACACAGGTAAACGGTGTCAGTGTCAGGCTCGTGCCCGCAGGCCATGTGCTGGGGTCGGCACAGGCTGTGATTGAACATGACGGCACACGTATTGTTGTGTCCGGAGACTACAAGCGGCGGCCGGACCCAACCTGCGCGCGCTTTGAGCCTGTACCGTGTGATGTCTTTGTTACCGAAGCGACCTTTGCTCTGCCCGTCTTCCGGCATCCGCCGACGGAGCAGGAAACCGCAAAACTATTGGCATCGGTGTCGCGGTTTCCGGAGCGCACGCATCTGGTGGGTGCCTATGCACTGGGCAAGGCCCAACGGGTCATCAGGCATCTGCGCGAGCAGGGGTATGACCGTCCGATCTATCTGCATGGCGCCATGGAGAAGCTGTGCGCCCTCTATCAGGACTTTGGCATTGATCTGGGGGACCTGCGTCCGGTGATGGGTGACACCAAAGAAGAGCTTGCCGGACAAATCGTGGTGGCACCGCCTTCCGCAACCCGGGACCGATGGTCCCGGCGCTTTGCGGATCCGGTCACGGCCTTTGCCAGCGGCTGGATGCGCGTCCGGGCCCGCGCGAGACAGGCAGGCGTCGAACTGCCCCTGATTATCTCAGACCACGCAGACTGGGACGAGTTGATCTCGACGCTGGAAGAACTGTCGCCCGGCGAAGTCTGGGTCACCCATGGGCGCGAAGACGCGTTGGTTCATGCAGCCACACAGATGGGCATGAAGGCGAAGCCGCTGAGCCTTGTGGGGTATGACGATGAAGACGGAGAAACCGTCGGCACCCCGACAGAGACCAAGGCCGCAGGGTCTGATCCGTCATGAACCGATTTGCACAGTTTCTCGATGCCCTGTCCTACGAGCCCGGTCGTAACAACAAGCTGGCGCTGATGGTTGACTACTTCCGCGAAGTGCCGGACCCGGAGCGCGGTTATGCTCTCGCGGCCCTTACGGGAGGATTGGAATTCCGCCACGCGAAAGCCGGGTTGATCCGCGAGCTGGTTTCGGCGCGTGTCGACCCCGTTCTTTTTGCGCTCTCCTATGACTATGTTGGCGACCTTGCGGAAACGACTGCGCTCATCTGGCCCCAGCGCCCCGGGGCCAACCAGGTACCCGGACTGTCAGATGTAGTGGACACACTGCGGGGGGCTGCCAAAACCGACACACCCCGACTCATTGAGGGGTGGCTTGATGTGCTTGATGCCAATGGCAGATGGGCGCTCATCAAGCTGGTGACCGGCGGCCTTCGTGTCGGGGTATCGGCCCGCCTTGCCAAGACGGCGGTCGCGCGCTTTGGCGACCTGCCGGTCGGCGAGGTTGAAGAACTCTGGCATGGTCTGGACGTGCCGTATACGGAACTTTTTTCCTGGGCTGAAGGCACTGCGGACAAGCCCGTCCACGCCGCCCTTGCGCCCTTCCGGCCGGTGATGCTGGCACACCCCATAGGCGACTCGGATTTTGAGAAACTGACCCCGGCAGATTTTCGGGCGGAATGGAAATGGGATGGTATTCGCGTACAGGCCGTGTCGGAGGGCGGCATTAGAAGACTTTACAGCCGCTCCGGCGACGACATCTCAAAGTCTTTCCCGGACGTAATCGAGGCACTGAACTTCGAGGCGTCGCTGGATGGTGAACTCCTGATCGGCAGCAATGGTGAGGTGAGGCCTTTTTCCGACCTCCAGAAAAGACTCAACCGCAATACCGTCTCCAAGAAGATGCTGGCTGAAAGCCCGGCCTTCATCCGGGCCTATGATGCCCTGATGCTTGATGGTGAGGACCTGCGCGGTCAATCATTCGATACCCGTCGGCGGGAACTGGATGCGTGGTATGCCCGCGTCAGCCCGGACCGGATTGATCTGTCGGAACAACTGACCTTTGACACCTGGGATGATCTGGCCGCCGCTCGGACAACAAACCTGTCGATCGGCGTGGAAGGACTCATGCTCAAGCGCCATGACAGCGCTTATGAAGCGGGGCGGCCCAAGGGGCCATGGTGGAAGTGGAAACGGGACCCGTTCATCATTGATGCCGTTCTGCTTTACGCCCAACGGGGCCATGGCAAACGGTCGTCGTTTTACTCTGACTACACATTCGGCGTGTGGCGCGGCGAGGAACTGGTGCCGGTCGGCAAGGCCTATTTCGGGTTCACCGATGACGAACTGAAACAGATCGACAAGTTCGTCCGGGCGAACACCATCAACCGGTTCGGTCCGGTTCGCGAAGTGACACACACGCGGGACGAAGGTCTGGTTCTTGAGGTGGCGTTTGAAGGCCTCAACCGCTCAAGCAGACACAAATCCGGCGTGGCCATGCGGTTTCCCAGAATTTCGCGACTCAGATGGGACAAACCCCCATCTGAGGCAGATTTGCTGGCGACACTCGAAGACCTACTGCCGCCTGGCTGATGTGGCCGATTGGCCACGAGACTGCCCCCGCCTTGGGGCGGTTTTCCGCTGCCACATTTCGCGCCTTGTTTTTGTGGCTTATGGTGGGCGTAGAAAACGGCATGGGTGCCGGAAGGGTTTTGATCCATGAACAACATCTTTGGCGGTTCTCCTCCTGCAGTGATCCTGAAGATCGCCATCGCCAGCGTGTGCGTCGGCCTGCTGCTGGCTATCACCGGCATGGACCCGGTGATGGTCTGGGAGGACGCGTTCTCCACCATTGCCAATGTCTGGGGCTGGGCGCTTGACTGGTTCGCCTGGGCGGGAAAATACCTCATCATGGGCGCCATCATTGTGGTGCCAATCTGGATCGTGGTCCGGCTGTTTGACGTGCTGTTCGGCAACAACAAGTCGTCTTGATCCCTACCTGTAGCGTCGGTGTGAGACGCCGGGTGCGTTAGACGGATAGGCAGGATGGGTACGAAAGCTGGAGTACGGTTACCTGCTGCCGTCCGCTGGGCTGCCGGATGGCCACATCGCCGTCGCTCTGCCTTCCTGCTGGCTGCCGTCATATGGGCATGCGGCCTGGTTGCAGGCCGTATTGACGGCGTGGCGATCATGGACCTGCCCTATGGACCCATTCTGGCGGACGGCATTCCGGTGACACCGGCAGGCGATGTCATTGTGCCTCCTGCTCCACCGCAACCTTCAACTGCACCAAGGGTTCCGGAGTTGCCGGACCCGCTTCTTGTGGCAACGGAAGGTGACTATCCGCCGTTCAACTTTGTGGATGCAACGGGTGCCCTACGCGGCCTTGAGGTTGATCTTGTTTATGCGGTTTGCGCGGAGCTCAAAGTCACCTGCGAAATTGTTGCCCGTCCTTGGGACGACTTGTTGCCAGGCCTCGCCGCAGCGGACTACCACCTGGTTGCCGCATCCCTGCGTGTTCCCGACGCAGTGCCCGACGGATTGGTCTTCTCGCAGCCCTACTTCCGAAGCGCGGCTGCCTATGCGACGCAAAAGGCAGAGGATGCATCTCTTGCCACCGGCACAATTGGCGTTGAGGCAGGCACACGGATGGCCGCCTATCTGCAGGCACGCACTGACGGCGTACGCGTCCAAACCTTCCCGGATGCCATAGCGACCTATCAGGCTCTTTTTGATGGTGAAGTTGCTGTGATTTTTGACGAGGCGGTGCGGCTCAATCGCTGGCTGAACGATCCGTCGGCAGCGTGTTGCGAGATGTCAGGTGACATTGTGTATGACGCATCCTTCTTTGGCCCCGGCGTGGGCTTTGCGATGCGCTCCGATGATGTAGAGTTGACGGCGCGCGTGAATGCCGCCCTTACCCGCCTTGCAAGTGAAGGGCGCATTGCCGAACTGTCAGACAGATACCTGCCGTTTGCGCTTAACTGATATCCGGCAGAGTGCGCGGCATGACGAATTCCCTGAGGTGACCGCCGGCAGGCAGATCCGCCCAGTCTGATGCATCGCATTCGATTACGGCGAGCGCTGCCGTGGGATATTTGCGCTGCAGGGTCGTTAGAACCTGTGCGTCACCGGAATGCGACAAGCCGAGCGCCAGCGAGTGCGTGCCGGGATTGTGAGCAAGTAGCATGACGCAATCAGGTTCGGTTTCCGCTGCATTGATATGGCCCAGCGCCACATCGAGCATTTGCTCGGGCATGGCCAGGTACAGTCCGCGATCGAAACAGACCTTGGCATCCTGGCCTATTTCCTCACGCAGGAGTTCCAGGGTCTCACGCGTCCGGGTGGCGGTGGAACACACGATCAGATCCGGAGCGATGCCGTTTTCCCGGATGTAGCGGCCCATGCGCGTGGCTGCTGCACGACCGCGTGCATTGAGGACACGGGCATGGTCGTCCAGATCCTCATCTGACCAGTCGGATTTCGCATGGCGGAGAAGCAGCAATCGTTTCACGTGGTATCCCCGCTATGGCCCCTTTGAGAATGGTAGCCAGAGCGAAAAGCCAAGGCGTGCGGGGCGGTCGTCCTGAAATTCGGCAAGGCCGATGGTCATCTGGGTGTGTCCATCGGCAGGTTCTTCCTTATAGGTACCAAACAGCCTGTCCCAAAGCGACAGGTTGAAGCCAAAATTGCTGTTGGTCTCGGGCATTCGCACAGAATGATGCACCCGGTGCATGTCCGGCGTCACCACAAGCCAGCGCAATGCCCTGTCCAAGCCAAGCGGCAGCCGCAGATTGGCGTGGTTGAACATCGCCATCCCGTTCAAAACAACTTCGAAGAGGATGACCGCCGCCGGCGGGGCGCCCAGTGCCACCACCAGGGCGATCTTGACGGCCATGCTCAGCAGGATTTCCACCGGGTGAAACCGCAAGGCCGTCGTCACATCGATATCGCGGTCAACATGATGAACCCTATGAATGCGCCACAGGACAGGCACGTAATGGAAGACGACATGCTGCGCATAGATGGCCGCATCCAGAAGGACAACAGCCAGGAGCACAGCCAGCCATGGCGCCAGATCAAGCGCGTTGAGCAGGCCCAGGTCCATGCCCTGGGCGAATGCCGCCGCACCGACAGCAAGGACGGGGACCAACACCCGTAATGCCAGGGTATTGAGCAACGTCATCAACCCGTTGGTCACCCACCGCCGGGTCCGCGGCAAAGTGCGGGTGCGCCGGGGCCAGATGGCCTCCGCAGCCACAAACAAAGTTAACAGGCCTGCGAAGGCAGCAAGCCGAATAGCCCCTTCATTGGCGACAAAGAACTGTTCCATGGGTCTAAAATGTCTGCTGTGGCAGGCAAGTCAATTGACGCTTTTGCGAGCGGCTGAAATTATCCAGCCTATGACATACACATCACATCTCCGCCTTGCCCTTTGCTCCGCACTGATCTCGGTCTTCGGCTTTCTTGTCCCCGCCCATGCCCAGAACGGCTCCCCGCCCTGCACACCGGTTGCCGAAGCGGAATTCGGCGACCCCGTGATCTGTACCGGCACTATGAAGAAAGGCGGTCACAAGCTGGCCGTGCGTCTTTACTGGGACATTCTGGCGGATACGGACGAACTGCATATTGTGCGGATCGAGACCGCAAAGACGCCTACCGGTAAGGCGCGGAGCGTGATCACCGATGTCGACAGCCGTGCGCCCATGACAATGGAAGCCAATGGCTTTGAGTTCGGTGACTTCAATTTTGATGGCTACACGGACTTCAGGCTGATTGAGTTCCTCCCGGCGGGGCCCAATGTCGCCTATTTCAATGCGATCTATGATCCCAAGGCACACAAGCATGTTGTTGCCGGGGAGCTGAATGGGCTGAGCGCGCCCACCTTTGACTCACAAAACAAACAGGTTGTGAGTGAGTGGCGGGGCAATGCAGCAACCCACGGCCGGGATGTCTTTGTGTGGGACGGGCCGGACCTCATCCTGCGCGAGCGGGTTGTCTCCATGTTTGCCGACGAAAACAACTGCATGGCAACGACGTATGAGCCGGTGGGCCGCGTGACAGCCAGCATGCTTGGGTCCGGCGACGACCCGGCGAGCCTCCTGAAAGAGGTATATGAGGCGCCCTGCGACTAGGCCCGCTGACCTTGTTCCAAGGTCAGGACCGGCTGACTAGGGCCGCAGGTGGCGGGCGCGTGTGCCGCGTTCGATTGCGGCAGCGACAAGACGTTCAACGTCAAGCTTGTGGCGGATAATCTCCAGCAAACGGAGTTCTTCCTGACCGATCTGCAGGTCAGCGGCAGCAACTTCTGTCGCCATCGCGTATGCGGTTTCACGCATGTGTTCCGGCAGAGCTTCCCTGACCAGCCCAAGGACGGTGTCCAGACCGTCGTCTTCCTGCAGGATGGCGGCACATTCCTGCGCCACGGGCACCAGTTTTTCCTGCGAGTAGTCCCGAAAGGCCGGCAGGACGGATGTGATGTTGCCGATTTTCTTCAGCTCATTGTCCGAGATGGAGCCATCAACGGCCGCCATGGTGACCATGACATAGATGAGTGCGGACTGAGGGTTGATCGTCGAGGTCATGCGGCCTGCCACCTTGATGGAAAGAAAGGGACGGTCTCAGACAGGCATGCTGAGTCCGATTGCCGGACACTAGGCAATCACTGTTTGCGGGGCAAGCTCACCGCCGTCAGCGCCCCAGAAATGCAGCACTGGCCTGGGCTGCTTCCGCTAGCCCCACCCGCTCGACCACAACACCCTTCGGCAAAGCCCCCAGCAGCTTGGACGGCAGCGGCGCGAGCATGACAAAAACTCCCCTGTCTTCCGCCGTCCGGATCAGCCGACCGAAGGCCTGCCTCAGGCGGAGCCGGGCAATCATGTCATCGTAGCGGCCTCCGCCAAAAGCGGTCCGTCGGGCTTTGTGAAGGATGTCCGGACGCGGCCACGGCACGCGGTCAAACACCAGCATGCGCAGTGCCTTACCCGGCACGTCGACACCATCGCGCACCGCATCGGTTCCCAGCAGGCAGCTGTCCCGCTCGTTGCGGAAGATATCTACAAGCGTCCCGACATCCATTGCATCAACATGCTGGGCATACAGATTGATGCCAATTCCGGCCAAAGCAGGTTGCAGACGCTGGTGTACGGCCCGCAGCCGGGCAATGGCTGTGAATATGCCAAGCGCTCCGCCGCCGGAGGCTTCGAACAGTGTGCGATAGGCAGCAGCCAGCACATCCGGTCGGGCCCTGCCAAGCTCGTGAACGGCGAAGACCTTCACCTGGCTGGCGTAGTCAAAGGGTGATGGAAAGCTCGCCCGGATTGCAGGTGCCGCCAGATGCATGGCCCCTGTCCGGACTTCGGCACTGGCCCAGTGGAGCTCTTCTTCTGCCACCTGTGTGTCAGCCGGGCGGTCAGGTCCGTTCTGGCCTCCCGGCTGTCCAAAAGGATCGCCGTAAGGGTTGTCGAGCGGGTACGGCGCCTCTTCAATGGGGACCGGAGCAGATGCCGGCTCGTCGCGCAGCGTCGCCGACGTGACAAGAACGCCCTGCGCCCGATCAAGAACAACTTCCGCCAGGGGCCGGTCGGCGAGGTTGAAGAACTCTGGCATGGCAATGTCGCGCTCGCGCCCGTCGGAGCGTTCCAGTTCAAACCACTCGACAAAGCCCTCATCGGGTTCGCGGCCAATGCCCTGCAGCATCGCCATCCAAGCGGGAATCAGCCCGCCGGTGCGCCTGATGATGGCGCGGTGCGCCGCCTCAATGCGCAGGCGCGTTGCAGGCTCCAGACTATCGCCTTCATCCTGAAGGCGCTTGGACAGAAGCCCTGCTATCGCCCGCAAGGGGCGCGCCAGCTCGCCCAACCCATTTGCAAGCCGGGACGCAGCAGCCGGCAGATCATCAATGGGCGGGGACACCCGTGTTTCCAGGGAGAAGGGCGTTGCGTCGTCCGTGTTTCTCGCCAGAACCTGTGACCGCACCAGAGCAAGGAAGGCTTCTGCCGGATTGCTTCCACCTTCGATCTGAATGCGTGTCTGCCACCCCGGACCGGCAAGGACACGGGCGCCGCTCTCCACTTCGTCAAGCAGTTTCGGGCCATCGTCGAGATCTTCAATGAGATCTCCGACACGTTCGCGCAACCCGCGAGTGCGCCTTGAGCGCCTCGCCTCGGAGCCGCGCAGCCAGCGCCGCAGTTCAGCGGTTTCAAACCCGGACAAAACCATGGAAAACGCACCATCGGCTGCGTCAAACACATGATGCCCTTCGTCAAATACCACCCGTTGCGTGTTCTCAGACAAGACCAGTTCGCCTGACGCATCCGGTATATGGGCGTTGGCGGCCTGGGTGAGTACCAGTGCATGGTTGGCGACGACAATGTCGGCGTTTTTTGATTTGCGCGTGGCGCGCTCAATGAAACAGGTTTTGTAGTGCGGGCAGGCGGAGTATACGCATTCGCCCCGCCGGTCTGTGAGGCCGATGCCGCCCTCATTGCCGGCCCTTGCGGCACCGGGCACAAGCCATGAGGGAAAGTCGCCGCCCAACATGTCGCCATCGCGCGTGGCACGTATCCAGCGGGCGATCAGGCCCAACGGGATAAGTGACGGGTTTCCACTGGCGCCCGCCACAGACACGCCAGCCGCCGCGCGGCCTGCTGCCTCTTCGAAGTTGAGCAGGCAGAGATAGTTCTCCCGGCCCTTGCGCAGCACGACCTTTGCCGACTTTTCCTCCGGATCCGGATAAAGCTTGGACAATTCCTGATCGAGCTGGCGCTGAAGGTTCTTTGTGTAGGTGGACAGCCATACCGGTGCATCATTGCGTTCAGCCCACAAGCTGGCGGGCGCGATGTAGCCCAGCGTCTTGCCGGTTCCTGTTCCTGCTTCCGCAAGCACAAGATGTGGTTCGCCGGGGTCTCTTGGCAGAAAGGCCCGTGATGCCGCGCTTGCATAGTCGCGCTGGCCCTGTCTGTCCTCTGCCGCAGCACCTACCAACTGGCGCAGTCGTCCAGCAGCCTCTTCCGGAGCGACGGGTCTGTTCCCGGGTTTACCGCGGGCGGCGGTCTCTTCCCACTCGGGCAGTTTTTTCCACGCCTCCAGACCGGTCAGCCAGCCCGTATCCGCGTAGGACCCCGGTGCACCGAGTGCAGCTGTCACCACCGGCCCCCAGGCCCAACCCGCCTTGTCCATAGTTTTTGCAAGTGCCGCTGCCTGCTCACGGCCGGGATAGGCGTTGTGGGCAAGGGTCTCCACGAGCGAGCGAATGGCGTCGGGCAGTCCGATTGCCAGATCGTCTGGTTCCGGCAGGTCATCGTCACTCATCAAACCGAGCGTGCGTGCCAGGCCCAGGGGGGTTGGCGTACAGAACCGGGCAGGATGTACAAAGCCGAACAGTTCCAGCGCATCAAAGGACTGAGCCATATCAGCAAGCCGCACTCCGAACCGCCGTGCGGTAAAGCGCGTGTGGACGAGAAGGTGGCTTTCTCGCTTCAACCGTTCCGCCGTCTGAGCCTTTGACAATTCAACAACTTCGCCTTCCGGCGTCAGCACGACCGACCCCTGCGGCGTGGCGACCAAAGACGGCACATCGGGCAGCACTACCCGGCGCGGGGTCACGCCTGGCCGGGAGGGCTCAGAAGGTGAATCAGATTGAGTGGGCATAGGCCGCACATCATACCGATGCAGGCGCGGCTTACGAGACTTTTGCGGTGTCGCCCGGGCCTGTGACGCCTGACCGGCTTACCGCCTCAGCAAACTGGGGATGGGCCACAATAAAACCCGCCTGTGCATTAGCCATTTCCCCGGGCAGCCTTTCTGCCTGCGCTAGCACCGTCGCATTGTCTGCAGCCCGGACTGCGGCACTGATCGTGTTGGCCCACGCGACAACATCCTCCAAACCAATATTGCCCGCAGTTGACCGCAGGTCATGCGCGGCTCGCGCAATGGCGGGCACGTCACCCTGCCGGCGCGCAGCCTCTATTGATTGCGTCAATGCCCATGTAGAATCGATACACTCGGTCACAATTTCCGCGGCCTTTGCATGGCCGAGCGCTGCAATCAGGTCGGTTACCTTGGAGGTCCGGATACCCTGACCCTCAGATGACGCTCCCGGCTGGCAATCCGTGTTGACCTCGCCGACAAGGGGAATGTCGAACCAGAACTCGGACCCTTCACCCACAGTGCTGCGCACACCGACATCACCGCCCATCTGGTCCACGATCCGCTTCACAAGCGCAAGGCCAAGTCCGCGACCACCATGACGTCGGGTCGCCGATTGGTCGATCTGGGCAAATTCGGTGAAGAGCTTCTCAATATCCCCTTGCGCAATGCCAATTCCGGTATCGCGCACGGCATAGCGCAGGACTTCAGGACCAGAGGTTTCTGGTTTTTCGACCGATATCCTGACGGTTATGCGTCCGTGATCGGTGAACTTCACGGCATTGCCGACCAGGTTGAGCAGGACCTGCCGACAACGCTTCTCGTCGCCGTTCACTGTTGCAGGCACCGTCGGCAACACGGCCAGGTTCACCTGGAGATCCTTGCGGCGGGTTTCGGGTTCCACCGCCTTGATGATCTGTGACGCGACATCCTTGGGGTCATAGGCGTCCTGATCGTAGTCGACCATGCCGGCTTCGTGCTGCGACATGTCGATAATGTCGTCCAGGATAACCGAAAGACTGCCGGCGCTTTCGCGGATGGTCTTAAGCCACTCCTGCTGGTCCGCCGTCAGGTCGGTGTCCTGCATCAGTTCAGCCATGCCCTGGATGCCGTTGAGCGGTGTACGGACTTCATGACTGATGGTCGAGAGAAATTCCGTTTTCGCGCGCGCGCCGGCTTCGGCCGCCTCGCGTGCCTCCATGGCTTCTTCTGCGCGTATTTCCGCGATGTTTCGGGCAACCTGAAGATCCTCGACCAGCCCCTCCGCCTTGAGCCGCGCCATGGCTTCGCGGGTGTACATGTTGTTCAGCCCTCTGGCCCAGCCTTGAATGCTGAACGCATAGACAAGGGCAAGAACGGCAATCGTTATGCTGTTGGTGGTGCCGATATAGAGCTGCATCAGGACGAAGGGCGCACCGGTTGCGGCGACAAAGGCGGCCAGCGACGGAAGATGGGGCGACCGGGTGACCAGCGAGCCCGTCACACCGGCGATCAGGATGATCACCAGCACAACCTGAAGTTCCGGCCTGTCGGGGATGATCCACAGGGCCCCGGCCATGCCCCAGCTCAAGCCGCATGTTCCGCTCACGATGGCGTAACCGATGGCCCAGTTTCGCCGGTCGGCATCCGGCGACAGCTGCGCATGCCTGCGGCGGAGGACTTCGCCAAGTCCTGTACCGCCAAGTTGCAACAGAAGGATCAGCGGCAACGACCATATGGGCACATATGGCTGAAACAGCATGAAGCACATGATGAAGACGATCGGCGGCGTGAAGCGGCCAAATCGTGACTGGGCATAGAGAAAGTCAACCAGATCGCTGTAGGCCCGCGCCTTGAGTGCCGCGTCCCGGGTCAGCCCCTCTGCGGGCTTCCCATCCGGTGCCGGTTTTCCGGCATTTGCTCTGCCCAGCAGCATTTTCGCCCTACTCAACGCGGCTTAGATCATCACGGCTCGAAACCAGTACACACTGTGACCATCAAAGACCCGCGTCCTTGGCCGGGACGAATTGACGGCGCACCTCCCCGACACTAGGGTCCGCGGCCTTAAATTCTCTTAACGCTTTGCCTTGAAAACCGGGACACCTCCCATGACAGACGACCACCCTCAGGCTGCTGACGACACTCTTTCCGCGCTTGCGAATGACAGCAAGGCATGGCCTTTCGAAGAGGCCCGGAAACTGGTGGCCCGGGTGGAAAAACGCGGGCTGGGCACCAAGGGATATGTGCTGTTCGAGACCGGGTATGGCCCCTCGGGTCTGCCGCATATCGGCACGTTTGGCGAAGTCGCCCGGACGACCATGGTGCGCCATGCCTTCCGCACGCTGAGCGATGCCCCCACAAAGCTTGTGTGTTTCTCAGACGACATGGACGGCTTGCGTAAGGTTCCCGACAATGTTCCCAACCAGGACATGATGCTGCAACATCTGGGCAAGCCGCTGACGCAGGTGCCGGACCCGTTCTCCAACGAGCATTCGAGTTTCGGGGCGGCCAACAATGCGCGGCTGCGGGTCTTCCTGGATCAGTTCGGATTTGACTACGAGTTTGAAAGCGCCACGGAGAACTACACCAGCGGCCGGTTTGATGACGCGCTGATGCGCATGCTGGAAGTCTATGACAAGGTCATGGACATCATTCTACCGACCCTTGGGCCGGAGCGGAGGGCAACCTATTCACCATTCCTGCCCATCTGCCCGCGCACCGGCGTGGTGCTGCAGGTTCCCCTCGTTGCAAGAGACACGGCCAAAGGGGTGGTGACATATGAAGACCCTGAGACCGGCGATCCAGTTGACGTGCCGGTCACCGGCGGCGCGGTCAAGTGCCAGTGGAAGGCAGACTGGGCGCTGCGCTGGTTTGCGCTGGGCGTTGACTATGAAATGGCTGGCAAGGACCTGATCGACTCCGTCAAGCTGTCCAGCCGCATCTGCAAGGCAATGGGCGGTGAACCTCCGGAAGGGTTCAACTACGAGCTGTTTCTTGACGAGAACGGCGAGAAGATTTCCAAGTCCCGCGGCAATGGCCTGACCATTGACGAGTGGCTGCGCTATGCGTCACCGCGCAGCCTCTCCAACTTCATGTTCGCATCTCCGCGCAAGGCGAAGCGGCTTTACTTTGATGTCATTCCCAAGAATGTCGACGAGTATCTGTCGCATCTTTCAAGCTACGCCAAGCTGGACCCGGCCAAGCAGCTTGCAAGCCCCGTCTGGCATATTCATGAAGGGACGCCGCCCACAGATGAGGCGCCGATCTCGTTCAACATCCTGCTCAACCTGGTGAGTGCCTCGAATTCGGAGGACAAGGATGTGTTGTGGGGCTTCATTTCGCGGTACGTGCCCGGTGCCACCCCGGAAACCTATCCACTGCTCGATGAGATGGTCGGCTACGCCATCAACTACTTCCATGACTTTGTGAAGCCTGCAAAGACTTTCCGCCCGGCGACCGAGCAGGAAGCGAAAGCCATGCGGGATCTGTCGGACCGACTGGCTGCGCTGGATGCGTCGGCGGATGCGGAAGCCATTCAGCACGAAGTCTTTGCAGTCGGTAAGGATCATGGATTTGATCCGCTGCGGACATGGTTCAGTGCGCTCTATGAGGTCCTGCTTGGGCAGTCTCAGGGTCCACGGTTCGGTTCGTTCGTCGCCCTTTACGGGATCGAAGAAACCCGCCGGATGATTGCCGAGGCTTTGGACAAGAACACCGCATAGTGATGCAAACGCCGTCCTGACGTCTTGCCACGCGCTGCCAGGAACGCAACTCTTCCGGAATGGGATTTGCTCAAAAAATACTGGCGGCTCTGGGCGTAAGCACTCTTTTGTGCGCGGCTTCAGCACCGGCCGGGGCAGCATCGCTTGAGGCGGCAGCTGAACTGTATGCCAGAGGTGACTACGCAGGAGCTGCGCAGGACGCCGCGGGTCTGGCGTCAGCGCCGGCAGATGCCCTGGCGGCACGGGCCCTGCTGGCACAGGCCCGCCTTTCGCCGCGCAGCAGACGGTCCAAACTGGTGGAAGCCGCCAGCCTGTCCGCCACATCAGCCATCGCACGCGATCCTTCCGTGGTGGAGGGGCATCTACAGCTCGCTGTGGCGCTTGGGTTTCAGGGCCGGGCGCTTGGCAGTTATCTGGCGCATCAACAAGGTCTCGCCACACGGGCCCGCGAAGCCATAGACGCGGCGCTTGCCCTTGAGCCCGAGAACGCATGGGCACTGGCCCTCTCCGGCACCTGGCATCTTGAGATCGTCAAGGGTGCCGGGCCTCTGCTGGCGTCCGCGCTTTACGATGCCAGCCGGTCGGTCGGGATATCCAACATTCGTGATGCGGTTTCCACACCGGGTGTGAATGTCATCGTGCTGCATCAGTGTGCACTGCAGTTGCTGGCGCATGACGCGCGCGCGTTTGGCGAAGAAGCTGAGCGGATATTGCTGGCGGCGCGAAACATGCAGACTGAAAGCGCGTTTGAGCGTCACACAGCACGCCAGGCGGACAGGCTGTTGAGGGCGTACCGGACAGGAAATGACGCGATGCTCCAACGTGAAATCGAACGGGAACAGATGGCCTACTAGTCTCGGCAGTAGTACGGCGCTATTGCCGCGCCCAGATGATCCGGGCGAGCCATTCAATCTGCGACGGTTTGAATTCACGGTCATCGAAGGACGGGTTCAATGATGCCAGCACAATGCGCTTGGTATTTCGCACGCGCAGTTCCTTGGCCAGAACCTCACCCTCGGTCGTTTTTGCCACCACACGATCCCCCAGATGAATGGCCGCATTGGGTGATACGACGATGATGTCTCCCTTGCGATAGACCGGCGCCATGCTGTCGCCGGACACTTCCAGCGCGTACATGTTTTCATCACCGGTCCCGGTTGCGCCCGGCAGGTCAACACGCTCCCACCCGCCGCCAACGGGAAATCCACCATCACTGAAGAACCCGCCGTCACCGGCCTGCGCGAAGCCGATAACCGGCACGCCACCATTGGCGACACTGACGCCTGACAGACTGTCCACACCATCAAGTGACCCGCCACTGCTGATGAAGCCGACGAACTCCTCCATGCTGGTGCCTGCCGCCTCCAGCGCCTTCGACAGGCTTTCCGTGCTGGGCCACCGCTGCTTGCCGTTGGCAGCCATGCGCTTGGATCTGTTGAAGGTGGTGGGATCAAGACCGGCGGCACGCGCGAGACCCGACGCGCTCATGCCGGAGCGGATCGCGAGGGTATCAATGGCCTGCCAGATTTCACGGTGCGTGAGCATGGGGAGACTGCATTCTGTGAATCACGACCTGAACCATAGGAACAAATTCCTTTCACATCAAGCCGCCACTTGCCGCCGGAACACGCCTGTGGCACCTGAGCGTGTATGAGTTCAGTTATCTACAAAATCTGCCCGAAATCGATGTGGGATGAGGCTGAAACACGCGGTGAATTCACCGGCGCCGGTATCGATCTCGAAGATGGGTACATCCACTTTTCGACTGCCGAGCAAACACCGGATACCGCCCGGCTTCACTTCGCCGGGAAGCAGGACCATGTCATCGTGGCGGTCGATACGGGGCCTCTTGGTGATGCTCTTAAATGGGAAGCATCGCGAGGCGGCCAGAAATTTCCCCATCTGTATGCACCGCTTCCCCTTACTGCCGTCCAGTGGGTGAAACCAATGCCGCTTGGCGCTGATGACATACCCATTGTTCCAGACCTTGAAGGTGGAGCAGCAGGATGAGCATGTTGGCAATAATCGGCGCACGCCTGCTGCGGATGCTCCCTCCCGAAACGGCGCATGTGCTTGCGGTTCGCGCGCTTGCTGCCGGACTGGGCCCGAAGGTCAAAGACGCGCCCGACCCGATCCTGAAGACACAGGCCCTTGGGCTTACATTTCCCAACCCGGTCGGTGTTGCGGCAGGCTTTGATAAAGACGCACGGGCGCCGGACGCTCTACTGGCGCTGGGCTTTGGCTTTGCTGAAGCCGGAACCGTCACGCCCGAACCGCAGCCAGGCAATCCCAAGCCGCGCATGTTCCGCCTTGAAGAGGACCGTGCCGTCATCAACCGGCTCGGCTTCAACAATCAGGGACTGGATGCCTATTGCGCACGCCTGGCGGCGCGCCATGACAGGCCGGGCGTTGTCGGAGCCAATATCGGTGCCAACAAGAACAGCGAGGACCGCATTGCCGACTATGTGACCGGGCTGAACCATGTGGCCGGCCTTGTTTCCTATGTGACTGTAAATGTGTCCTCACCGAACACGCCGGGTCTGCGTGACCTCCAGGCCAGCGCCGCATTGCGAGACCTCGCAGGTAAAGTGAGTGCAGCGCGGGACGCGTTGGCCAAGTTTGGGGACAGCCCGTTGCCGCTTGTGCTGAAAATTGCACCGGACCTTGCTGCGGAAGATATTCGCGACGCTGTCGAAATCGCCATTGAGAACGGGTTCCGGGGCCTCATTGTTTCAAACACGACGATTGCACGGCCTGAGACACTTAAAAGCCCGCATAAAGATGAAACTGGCGGATTGTCAGGCGCACCGTTGCTGACACCTTCTACCGAGGCCCTGCGCGTGGCAGCCTATGTCAACAAAGGACGGCTGACGCTCATAGGTGCGGGCGGTGTGTCCTCAGGCGCCACCGCATATGAAAAAATTCGCGCCGGCGCGTCACTGGTGCAGCTGTATACGGCGTTCGGCTATGACGGGCCGTCGCTCATTCCACGTATCAATCAGGAACTGGCAGAGCTGCTGCGACGGGACGGATTTGGGTCTGTTCAGGACGCGGTTGGGGCAGACCTCACCTGACAGCACACCCTGTAACCCTAGTTTGAGGACACGACATTATGACGTTGCGCATCTATCACAACCCGCGCTGCTCCAAATCCCGCCAGACACTGGCGCTGCTTAGGGACAACGGCCATGACCCAGAAATCGTCGAGTATCTGGCGACGCCGCCCACCGCGGGTGAGCTGACCAAGATCCTGAGCCAGCTTGGCATGGGTCCACGCGATCTGATGCGCAAGGGCGAAGCCATCTACAAAGAGCTCAAACTTGCTGACGACGCCCTTACAGATGATCAGTTGATCGACGCCATGGTCGCCAACCCCATCTTGATTGAGCGCCCCATTGTCAGCACCGGAAACAAGGCGGCTGTCGGTCGGCCGCCGGAGAATGTACTGACCATCCTTTAGGCGATACTTCTTTCAAGGGCGGGATAGCGAAGGCCCAGCGTCACGCCGCGCACAAGGCTGAAGAGGGTGAACGCCGCCCACAAGCCGTGATTGCCCCATGGCTGCAACAGCCACCAGGCTGCGATATACACAGCAAACGACACTGCCATCATGTTGCGCATATCCGCTGTTCGTGTGGCGCCCACGAAGATGCCGTCGAGCTGGTAGCTTGCGACAGCGGCCAGAGGAGAGAGGACAGCCCACACGAGGTAGGTCGTGGCGGTTTCACGCACTTCTGGGACGCTGGTGAGCAGGCCGATAAACCATGCACCGAGCATCCAGAAGACCAGCGCGAACGCCACCGCTGACCCGACGGCCCACATGGAACTCAAGACCGCCGCACGGCGAAACCTGACCCTGTCGCGTGCGCCTTTGCTTTCGCCGACAAGCGCTTCGCTCGCGAAGGCAAATCCGTCGAGCGCATAGGCCGCCAGATAGAGAAAATGCAGCAGGATGCCATTGGCTGCCAGCACAACGTCACCCTGCGCTGCTCCCTGCACTGTCAGCCATACAAACGCACCCATCAGGAAAGCGGAACGGATGAAGATGTCACCGTTGACGCTCAGCATACGGCGCATTGAATCCATGTTCCAAAGACGCGCTCGGTCGCCCGATGCAAAGGCGGCGCCTGTACTCTGACGGGCGTACCAGACGACGACCGCAATGCCGATGACAAGAGTTGTCCATTCCGCGATAAGCGTTCCAAATGCGACGCCATCGACATTCATGCCGAAACCCGCGACGAACAGAACATCAAGACCGACGTTGGCGAGATTGAGATAGAGCTGCAGATAGAGCGCGATGTCAGCGCGCTGCAAACCAATGAACCAGCCAAGAATGGCGAAGTTCACAAGCATGGCTGGCGCGCCCCAGATGCGGATTGAAAAATATTCCGCCGCCAACTGCTCAACCTGCGGGCCGGCCTCGAACCCCAGAAAGACAAGCGCCGACAGGGGCACTTGCAGGACCGCAAGCAGCACGCCTGCTGTGACACCAACCAGCGCGGCGCGATGAACAGCACTCCTTATCTCGTTCTGGTCGCGTGCGCCTAGTGCCTGTGCGACGAGGCCCGTCGTCCCCATGCGAAGGAAACCAAAGACCCAATACAATGCACTGAAAATGATGGCCCCAAGAGCAATCGCTGCAATGAATGCTGCTTCGCCCAGATGACCGATCACCGCCGTGTCGGCTATTCCGATGAGTGGGACGGTCGAGTTGGAGATGATGATCGGTCCGGCCACGGCCCAGACACGCCCATGGGTCACCCCTGACACGGCAGCGACCGGTGCAGACGGCTGACTAACCACTATGCGCCGCAGCCCAGGTGACGGCCTGCTCCAGCCGATCACTGCCCCAGAACAGTTCGCCGTCCGGGGTGGTGAATGAGGGAGCGCCAAAAACACCAGCGGCAATTGCGGCATCGGTGCTGTGTCTCAAGGCCAGCTTGCCATCAGGTGATGTTGCCTGTGCCAGGACGTCGGCTGAATTCAGGCCAAGGTCATCCAGCACGGGGGCAAGGTCTTCGGAGGTAGCAATAGTGCGGCCTTGGCCAAACTGCGCCGCATAGGTCGCACGGGTAAAGTCCGCGCCCCAACCCTGGTCCCGTCCCAAACAGGCGACACGGCATGCCAGCAGCGAGTTTTGCGGGAAGGCTTCAGGACGCTTGAATGGCAGACCCTGATCCTCGGCAAGCCGAGCCATGTCGCGCCACATGTATTTGCCCTTGGCTTCGTAGATATTGAACGGGCTGTCGGTCCACCCCTGCGCTACGAAGATCGGCCCCAGCAGGAAGGGTTGCCAGTTCACTTCAACACCGCTCTTTGAGGCCACGTCTTCCACACGCATGGCCGCCAGATAAGAGTACGTGGACGCGAAATCGTACCAAAAGGTGATCTGTGTCATGAGACGAATCCACTCATACAATCATTGTGGGAGCAGCCATAATGACCCAGCCCTCTTGCCCATTAGCCGCGATCTCTTTCGTCTTCCCCGTTTGCGTCACCCAGCGGCTCGAGCAGGAAGTGGCCGTGGGCGGCCGCGATCGGCTTTTCCGGGTCGTCCTGCCAGGCGATGACCTGAACATTGGCAACACGGCGTCCATGCTTTGTGATGGTTGCACGGGCATAGGTATCAAGCGGCCTGCCGGAGCGCAGATAGTCGATGGTGATGTCGATTGTCTTGGGCAGCACGCGGATCGTGCTTTCGCGGGCGACCTGCACAATGGCGGCTGTTTCGAGAAAGCCGCCGATAACACCCCCATGCAAGGCGGGCAGTGACGGGTTACCGATCAGGTCCTGCTTGAAGGTGAGCTTGGCCAGAAGCTCATCTGCAACGGTTTCAAAGGTGATGCCCAGAAACGCCACATAGGGAATGGTCGCCATGACTTCATTGATGTCGCGCCCCTGGGAGATGAATTCGAGATCACGCATTGTGTCTACTCTCCGCTCTTCTTACCGGACAGCTTGTCCATCTCACCGAGCACTTTTTCCCGCATTCCCGATGACGGCGGTACTGCGCGATTGGCGGCGAGCATGAAGGCACTCATGCAGGTAGCGATCGGGTCATCAATGTCTTCGTGGAAGGCCGTACCGCGCACGAAGGCGACGGACTTGGTCACCTTGAAGCAGTGGGCCTCGCAGAAGATATCAAGTTTGGGAGACGCGGGGCGCATATAGTCGATGCGCAGATCCAGGGTGGCGATGGCCGTTGGTTCACCGAGTGCCATCTGTGTCGCGACGCCACAGGCATTGTCCAGCATGGTCGTAATCACACCGCCATGGATGACGCCGGTGTCCGGATTGCCCACCAGATGCGGCGCGTATGGAATTTTGAGGCGGGCGCGCGCCTTTTCTGCAGACACGATCTCCAGTCCAATGGCGCGGGCATGGGGAACGTGCTCAATCAGCATGGTTTTGAGGGCCTCGTTGAGTTGGGCTGGGCGCGCTGACGGCCCGTTTTCTGCGTCTTTGCTCATGAACAGGGGTATGGCCCTTTGGCGCGCGGCGGGCAAGCGCCTTGAAACTAGACTCGGGTCTATTTTCAGTTGTATGACTCGCTCAACAACAAATGACGTCTCAGGGAGAGATCACCATGACGCAGGTAGATCTGCCGGTTTCCGACCGCGATGCGGCTCAGGAACCCGATGGACGGATCACGGTCACACGGCAAAATCATGTGCTGCTGATGGGGATCGACAGGCCAGAAAAGTACAATGGCCTCACGCCCAAGATGTTCTCTGAACTGGCAGATGCCTACACACTGCTTGATTCAGATCCGGACCTTCGCGTGGGCGTGCTTCATTCGTTCGGCACGCACTTCACTGCCGGGCTTGAGCTGACGAAGTTCGCTGAAGGCATGAAGGATGGCGCGAGCGGCGCAACGGAAGCAGGCACGCGGCGCGTTGACCCGTTTGCGCTGAAAAAGAAGTGCTCAAAACCCGTGATCACGGCCGTGCAGGGTATCTGTTACACGGCCGGCATCGAGATGATGCTGGCGTCTGACATTGTCATTGCATCGAAGGATACACGCTTTGCCCAGCTCGAGCCGCGCCGGGGCCTGATGGCCGCAGGCGGCGGCACCATCCGGTTCATCGAGCGCTGCGGCTGGGGCAACGGAATGTATCATCTGCTGTTGTGCGATGAAGAGTTTGGTGCTGACGAAGCTCTGCGCATAGGCATCGTGCAGGAAGTGGTGGAACCGGGCACGCAGGTGACACGCGCCATTGAACTGGCGAACCGCATCGCCAAGCTCGCGCCGCTGGCCATCCAGGAAACCAAGCGCTCCTCCATGACCTTTGTCGAACAGGGCGAGGCAGCTGCCATTGCCGAACTCGATGCGGTGCAGGCGAAGCTGGCCAACACCGAGGACGCAGCAGAAGGCGTTCAATCCTTCATTGAACGGCGCAGCGGCAACTTCAAAGGCCGGTAGGCCGCGACAAGAATTCGAGACACTCGAAACAGGAACCGACCATGTCTGAGCAGTCCCAAACACCTGACCTCACGCCCAACACGGCTCTGCCCAAATGCTGCATCATCGGTGCCGGATGCTCCGGCTTCACGACCGCCAAGGCGCTGCAGGATCGCGGCATTCCGTTTGACTGTTTTGAAATGTCAGACGTGATTGGCGGCAACTGGGCCTACAAGAACAAGAACGGCATGTCGGCATGCTACGAATCCCTGCACATCGACACATCCAAGCACAGAATGTCGTTTGAGGACTTTCCGATCCCGCCTGACTTTCCGGACTTTCCGCATCACGCCCAGATCTTTGACTACTTCAACGACTATGTGGATCACTTCGGTCTGCGCGAGAAGATCAGCTTCAACACGGCTGTGACCCATGTCACACGGGACGACGACGGGCTCTGGCATGTCACGGTTGATCGCTCGGCAACGGGCGGCCCGTCCTCTGAAACCAATACCTATGATGCGGTATTTGTCTGCAACGGCCATCACTGGGACCCGCGCTGGCCTGAATATGAAGGCATGAACACCTTCACCGGCGTACAGATGCATGCCCATTCCTATCTCACGCCCTTTGAACCACACGATATGCGCGGCAAGCGCATCGTCGTGGTGGGCATGGGCAACAGCGCAATGGATATCTCGTCCGAGCTGTCGCAAAAACCGATCGCCCAGAAGCTCTTTGTTGCGGCCCGCCGAGGCGTCTGGGTCATGCCCAAATACATCAACGGCAAGGTCGCAGATAAAGGCGCCATGCCGGCATGGATTCCCCTGTCCGTTCAGCGGGCCATCGGCAAGCGGATGATCAAGCGGCTGGTCGGAAACATGGAAGACTACGGACTTCCCAAACCGGACCATGAACCGCTAGAGGCACACCCATCCGTATCCGGAGAGTTTCTGACTCGCGTCGGTTGCGGCGACATTGAGGCCAAACCGAACATCAAGCGGTTTGATGGCAATGTCGTCGAGTTCGAGGACGGAAGCCGCGAGGAAATCGACATCGTCATTTATGCCACCGGCTACAATGTGTCGTTCCCGTTCATGGATGAGACGGTCATCAAGGTGGAGAACAATCACATCCCGCTCTACAAGCGGCTGTTCTCGCCGGGCATTCCCAATCTCTTCTTCATGGCACTTGCCCAGCCGCTGCCGACGCTCGTCAACTTTGCCGAGCAGCAGATGAAACTGGTGGGGAGATATCTCACCGGCGTCTATGCGCTACCGGATGAGGCTGAGATGAAGGACGTCATCAAGGCCGACGAAGACATGTATACGGGGCATTTCTATGAATCCGCGCGCCACACCATGCAGCTCGATTTCAACAAGTATGTCTGGGACATGGAGCGGGAGATCAAACGCGGGGCCAAGCGGGCAAGGTCGAAACCCGGACTTCCCGTCCCGGCCCGCTCAGCACGCTCCAGGCCGGCGGCGGCGGAGTAACCAAACATAGAGTTTGTCAGCGGGCTTCTCACACGAAAATTGAAGCTGGCCATAGGCCGGGCTAGGCTGCATAAGGGCGCCGAACGGAATTTGATGCGCTTACTGACAAAATTGTTTGTCGGAAGCACTTCATCCGGCGACCTGTCCTTTTGCGCCTTGGAAAGCCTGTAATTCGTGAGCACGACGACCAAAACAGCCGAAAAAGAACCTGCACGCGAAACGCTTACGACGCCGCATTCATCTTCAATGGGCAAGCGGGAGCGTACCAAGGTTGAGAATCGGCAGGCCATTCTGGATGCCGCGCGCCTGGTTTTTGCTGAGCTCGGCTACGGTGAGACGACGGTTCGCGACATTATTCGCCGCACCGGCCTCGCGTCGGGCACGTTCTACAACTACTTCAAGTCGAAGGACGAAGTCTTTCAGGCCATGATGGACGCCAGTGCCCTGCGCATGCGTCCGCGCATCCGCGCCGAGCGTATTCGGGCCGCCAGCTTTGAAGAATTCATCTCCGCCAGTTTTCGCGCTTATTTCGACTATCTGGAGCAGGACGAGCAGATGCACCGGATCATCCGCCGCAAGTCCGGCTCCATGCGCGTGCGCATGGACACGCCCGAAGTAGTGGCGGTGTTTGATGAGCTGCGTCTTGATATTGACCGGGCCATTGCACAGGGCGTCTTGCCAAGTGTCGACCCTGAATATCTGACTGCCGCCTTTGTGGGCATTGCCTTTGAAGTGGGCGACCGGATGCAGGCACGCGAACCCTTTGATGCGGCTGCGGCAGCAGAATTTGCGACAAAGCTGTTCCTGGGCGGTGTAAATGCCCTGCCCCGGCTCGACGTTTCCGACTAATATCCCTCCCAACGAAATTTGAACTGACGACATTGGGAGGAAGTGCTGATGAGCGCTCAACAATTCATGGCACGCATGATGATGCGTCTGCCGGCGTCGATGCTGCGATCGATGTCCAAGGGTGCGGTGCTGAGTGTGGATGGCCGGGAGATCGATCCGGGAGTCGGTTTTCTGACAGCACAGGCCGGCAAGGGACCGGGCCTTCACACACTTCCCGTCGAGCAGGGCCGTGAGGCGAGCAGGCAGGGATTTTCCCTGATGAATGCGCGCCGCTCTAAGGATGTTGGCGTCACCGAACTGGCCATACCTGGCCCCGGTGGCAGCCTGCATGCGCGGCACTACTGGCCCATCAACGGCAAATCAAACGAAGCGCTGATGGTCTATTTCCACATGGGCGGATGTGTCATTGGCGACCTGGATACCTGTGACCATTTCTGCTCGCTGATCGCAGCGGAGACCGGTGCAGGGGTCATCTCGGTAGACTACCGCATGGCGCCTGAGCATGTGTTTCCGGCAGCTGCGGAAGACGCCATCGCGGCCTTCAAGTGGGTACGTGACAACGCCGCCCAGTTTGACGGTTCTGCGGAACGGGTGGCTGTCGGCGGCGACAGCGCTGGCGGCTACCTTGCTGCGATCGTCAGCCAGGAAATGAAACGGCTTGGCGAACAGGGGCCGTCGCTTCAGCTACTGATCTACCCGTGGGTCGACATGACTGACGGGACGGGCTCGATGGAAACCTGCGGGGACTGCGTGCCCCTCAATACCGAAACCATGCACTGGTTTGCTGGCCACTACATGCCGGAGGGCGAGGACAAGACCGGACCACTGGCAAGCCCCGGCCTGGTTGATGATCTAAGCGGGCTCCCCGAGGCGCTGGTCTATACGGCAGGGTTTGATCCCCTGCGCGATCAGGGAGAAGCCTATGCACGGAAACTTGAAGCAGCAGGCGTCTCTGTCACGTTTCGGGAGTATGGCGACCTACCCCATGGATACACCGCCTTGAGCGGTGTCTCGCGCCGTGCCGCCGAGGCCAACCGAGAGATCATCAGCGATCTTGGTTCTGCGCTTTAGCACCACACCTCCTGTCCAATAAAATTCGAGGTACCGCCATGAAGGCTGTGCGCGTCAATGCCTTGTCGGAAGACATCACCGATGTCGACATTGAAGATATCGACCTCGCACCACCAGGCGACGGCGAGGTGCAAATTCGTATTCGTGCCTGTGCCGTCAACTTCCCCGATCTCCTGATGGTCCAGGGCAAATATCAGTTCAAGCCGCCGATGCCCTTTACTCCGGGCATGGAGGCCGCAGGCGATGTTGTCGCCATTGGGTCTGGCGTCGATGCGTTTGGTGTGGGCGACAAGGTCGTGGCCGGTCTGCGAACGGGTGGGATGGCCGAGATGGCCAACACGGCAGCTTCATCTTGCAGACCAATGCCTGATGCCATGTCCTATGAGGAGGCTGCGGGCTACACCACGGCCTATCTCACCGCTTATGTCTCTCTTGTCCGGCGCGGCGACCTCCAGGCTGGCGAAACGCTTCTTGTTCATGGGGCGGCTGGCGGTGTCGGCATGGCAGCGGTTGATCTTGGCAAACAGCTAGGGGCGACCGTCATTGCCACCGCCAGCTCTCAGGAAAAACTGGATGTCCTGACGTCACGCGGCGCGGACCACGTGATCAACGTGGCAGACGGCTTCAAGGACAAGGTGAAAGACCTGACAGGCGGTCAGGGTGCTGACGTTATCTATGATCCCGTCGGCGGGGACGTGTTTGACGAAAGCGTCCGCTGCATCGCATGGGGCGGCCGGCTGCTGGTGATCGGCTTTGCCAGCGGGCGAATCCCGGATGTCTCCGTCAACATGCCCCTCATCAAGGGCTTTTCCGTGGTGGGGGTCCGCGCGGGCGAATATGGGCGCCGGGACCCGGAAAAGGGAGCGGAAAACATCGCCGCTATCGACGAAATGGCGGCGGCGGGCACAATTCGGCCATATGTTTGCGCGACTTTTTCCCTGAATCAGGCTGCCGAAGCGATGTGTCAGTTGCGTGACCGGCGCGTCATCGGCAAAGTGGTGGTTACGCCGTAAGTGTTGCGGCGCGTATTTACTTGAAACAGGGGGCCGCGGCTTTCTCAGAGGCGACAAGCCCGCAAAGAGAGCCGGGGTTTAAATGCATGATCAAACAAACGCTTACTTTGACGGCAGCCGCTGCCCTTGCACTGGGCCTTGCTGCTTGTGATTCCGGTTCTGATGACAGCGAAGGTGCTGGGAACGCACTTGGCGATGCCATGGAAAGCGCGACAGACGCAGTAACTGGTGCAGCTGAAGGCGCAGTTGAGGCTGCTTCTGACGCGGCCGAGAGTGCTGCAGACGCCGCATCCGAAGCAGCGGATGCAACAGTTGAAGCTGCAAGCGATGCTGCAGACGCGACAATGGAAGCAGCGTCCGACGCTGCTGACGCAACGGCTGAAGCCGTTGGAGACGCGGCTGATGCTGCAGCGGAAGCTGTGAGTGACGCAGTCGACAGCGCCACCGGCGGTGCCGAAGAGGCTGCAGAAGCAGCTGAAGGTACAGCGGATGCGGCAGCTGCTGACGCTACGGAAGGTGCGGCTGAAGCTATGGATGCGGCCGAAGGTGCTGCCGACGCCGCTGAAGGCGCAGCTGAAAGTGCCGCTGAAGCTGCGGACACAATGGAAGCTCCGATGGCTGACGAAGCTGCAGCTGCTACCGAAGAAGCAGCATCTGATGTGGTCGAGGAAGTGAAGGAAGCTGCTGAAGACGCAGCTGCCGACGCGGTTGAAGATGCCAAGGAAGCCATGCCGGCACCTGCTAACTAGGCTTTCCAAGAGCTAGAAGCCTGACGAAGGAGGCCCGGGCGAGAGATCGCCCGGGCCTTTTTTGTCTCTGTCCCGCACAACTTTCAGGACCAAATAGCGCCACCCGCACACGCAACCTTTTGCGACCTATGCGTTTATCTGCCTATAGTTCCCGCTGCACTATTGGGGCATGCTGGGGGAGCAAATGCCAGACGGATTGGCCCGGTCACAATCCACACCCGACACGGGTGGTGTTGAAAGGCGGCCACTGGGGCAGGTACTGATTGACGCGGAAATCGTGACGCCGCCCGAACTCGAGCGTGCGCTCGACGCGGCAGCCGCATGGGGTGTTCCCCGCGGTCAGGCCGTGATGGCACTTGGCCTGGCGCGACCGATCGATTTTTACCCATCACTCGCCAGGCATCTGGGCCTGCCCTTTGTAGACGTCCTCAAGACGCATCTCCCAACTGACTTGTTTGATGCGAAGCATCTCGACTTTTACCTGGCCACAGAATCCATCCCGGTGCCTTCCATTGGCCATTCGGCGGATAGCCGAGTGACACTTGCGACACCGGACCCGCTCAACGCGGCTCGGGAAATTGCCCGCAGACGCTCCCTGGGGCTCATCGTTCCTGATGGCGAGTTTGCATTTGCTGTTACGCCAAGGCGTGACGTGCTTTGGACACTGCAATTGCACTACGGGGAGGCACTTCAGCACACGGCACGCTTTGCGCTTGATGAAACGGATCCGGCATTCTCCGCGCATCGCAGAACAACAACCGGACAGCGCTTGTTTGGCGTAGGCCTGTTGTGCCTTGCATGTCTGGGTGGCTTGCTCGCACCGTGGACAACCCTTGCCGCTGCCAACACCCTATTGGGACTGTTCTTTCTGGCGGTTCTTGTACTGCGCGCTGCGTCCATTCCGTTGGGGGTTGCAGCACGCCGGACGCGGCCTGTCATTGATCAGTTACCTGATGATACCGAGCTGCCGGTCTATACGATTATCGTCCCGCTCTATAGAGAATCCGGCGTGCTGCCCCTGTTGGCCAAGGCGCTGAAGGCGCTCGATTATCCGCGCGCAAAACTGGATATCAAACTCGTTCTGGAAGCTGATGACTTTGAAACCATCAAAACCGCCAAAGCGCTGGGGCTTGAGAGCTATGTTGAATTCATTGTCGTTCCCAGAAGCGAACCACGCACAAAACCAAAGGCCTGCAACTACGCGCTGAAGTTTGCCCGGGGGGAGTATCTGGTGATTTTCGACGCAGAAGATCAACCGGAGCCACTTCAGCTTAAAAAGGCAGTCGCAATGTTCAACAAGTGCGACACCAGGACGGCCTGTCTGCAAGCGCCCCTTACCTATTTCAATGCCTCGGAGAACTGGCTGACGCGGCAGTTCACCATTGAATTCAATATGTGGTTCGACCTGCTGCTGCCGACCGTGGAAAAGCTGGGCATGCCGATCCCGCTGGGCGGCACATCCACTCACTTTCGGATGGACGCGCTGCGCGATGCCGGGGCCTGGGACCCGTACAATGTGACGGAGGACGCGGACCTTGGAATTCGTCTTGCACAAAAAGGCTATCGATGCGCCATACTGGACTCGGAAACCTATGAGGAAGCCAATTGCCAGATGGGCAACTGGCTGCGTCAACGATCGCGGTGGCTGAAGGGATATGTGCAGACCTGGCTGGTGCATATGCGTGAGCCGGGCAGTCTGTATCGCCGGCTCGGGGCGCGCGGCTTTCTGGGATTTCAGCTTCTTATAGGCGGCTCAATCATCTCGGCCCTCGCGCATCCCTTTGTCTGGATTTTTGCCGCAATGGGTATCGCGCTTAACGGATCCGCCTTGTTCTACTTCACGTCGCCGGATGTTCCCACGGCACTGCTGGCCTTCAACGGCCTGCTGCTGGGGGGCGGGTATCTTGTCTCGGTGTGTGCGGGGATCGCGGCGGTCCAGCAGCGGGACTCTCAGCACCTTGTGCCCCACGTTTTCCTGATGGTTTTCTACTGGCCGATGCTGTCTGCAGGTGCCTATCTGGCCGCATGGCAGTTCTTCACGCGACCGTTCTACTGGGAAAAGACCCATCACGCGATAAGTCGGGCCAGCCACGCGCAACTTGCGCAGCTGGCCCGCAGTCGCAACCGGAGTGATGACTAGTAGAGGCCGAGGTTCTGAAGCGTTGACGGTCCTGCAACCCCGTCCTGCTTGATGCCCTGCGCGGCCTGGAACTCATCCACTGCTTCTTCGAGGTCGCCGGTGTATTTGCCGTCGATCGGGCCGGACCAGAAGCCCTTGTCAGCGAGGGCCGTCTGGAGGCGTTCGACCTCCAGGCCCTCATCACCCACCTGAAGCTGATAGCCCGACCGTTTGCCGGACTTCGCCTGATAGAGCCGCTGCTTGCTGCTCTTGAGATAGGCGCTTCGTTCGGCGGGTGCTGCTGCAACGCTCATCTGTTCGCGCTCGACATTGAGAGCCTCCAGCTTGGCGCTCAGGCGGCCGTCGTCCATATCGGCGGCCTGTGTTTCAACGCGGGCGGACAATTCTTGGAGCAATGAATCGGCCCGCACCGTGTCGCCGGCCTCATAGGCTGCCACCGCCTGAAGCTGCGTGCGCTCTGCATCAAACAGAGCTGCTTCGACTACCACGTCTTCATTACGTGACTGCTGAACTGCGGTGTCGTCGTCGCTTGTTCTGACTGCGAGCGGAACCTCGAGTGTGGCCTCGTCGCCGGAGCGCGCGTCAGTGTATGTCACCTCAAGGTCGCCTAACGCCAGGCTGGATGCATCAGTTGCGGCAACGTCAACGCGCAGCATCACGCGCTGGGTTTCACCGGCAAACATGTCGCCTATGGCCACATCCTGCGGCGTCTCGGTTTCAACCGAAATGACATCGATTTCTTCTATGGCCCCAGTACCATTAAGGCGCAGATGAATGTCGCGGGCAGTTGTGCGCACCAGCGTCGACAGCTCTTCTTCAAATATGCGTGCGATCTGCGAGGGGTGCTCCACGTAGTGGTAGTTGCCCGCGCCGTTTTCAGCGATGGCCTGCATCAGGTTTTCGTCGTAGTCGAGACCAAGGCCGATGGTGGAAATCCGCACACCATCGCGGCGCGCAGCGCGCACTTCGCGGGCAATGTCGTAAGGGTCCGTGATGCCCTGATTGGCAAGACCGTCTGACAGCAGCACGACACGATTGAGTTCGGACCGGTCGAAGTGTTTCAGCACTTCATCGACGCCGCGCATCATGCCACCGGTGAGATTTGTACTGCCACGTGATGTGAGGCCATCAATGCGGCGATGGATTTCGCGGGCATTCTCGACCGGGGCGGACGGCCACAACACATTGATGCGGTCGTCATATTCCACGATGGCCACGCGATCACGCGGGTCGAGGAGGTCGACCATCAGCTTGGCGGCACGCTTGGCGTATTCCAGCTTGCCCTTGTCTTCCATGGATCCTGAGCGGTCCAGCACCAGCGCCAGATTGACCGGTGGCCGCTCCTGGATGCCGGGCCAGGCCTCGCGCGGCGAATGGACTTCGATCATCAGATTGATGGTTGTGCTCTCGCCTCTCTTGATGAGTGGCTGGTCGTAGCTGACCTTGGCGTCCAGCGCGTCGACCTCGGCCTTCGCTTTACCGGCAAAGGCGCCGGCGGCAAGCATCAGTGCAAAGCCAAGTGCGGCGGCCACACCGGCGCGGGAAAGACGGCCTTTGAGTTCGTGGGTATGCATGTGATCCCTCCCCTGGGACATCGATCAATGCACAGAGGTATCGCGCGCGTTTGCGGCCACGGACGGGAGGGAATGTGGCAATTGGAAGGTGATTTGCTGGCCTTATTCGGACTGGTGATCACAAGACGAGGAGCAGCAGTCGTCAGGATGTGACTGTCTGTTTGCTTTCCGCGGCTGCGTCATAGGTCTCGCGTGCAGCGTCGATCATGACCAGATTCTCGAGCGCCCATTGTCCCAAGGCACTTACAGGCTCGCGAAATGACTCACCCATCGCGGTCAGATTGTATTCGACCTTGGGCGGGATCGTCGGGTGATAGGTTCGATTGACCAGCCCGTCCCGCTCCAACTCGCGCAATGTGCGGCTCAACATCCGTTGGGAAATTCCCAAATTCCGCTTCAGTTCGTTGAAGCGCAGGGTGCCGTACTGAGCAAGCGAGATGATCACCAGAACGCTCCACCGGTCTCCAACGCGCGTCAGGACCTCGTTGATGCGTTTGCAATCCGGGCACGGTTCCGAGGCCTGCTCTGAAACTGGCATGCTGGTTCCCTTCGTGTAACCGAGGCTCAAAAATGTGCCTTCTTGTGCGAGCCTTTAGTTCTCAATATATCGTCAGTCACAAAAGTATACCACCCGAAGCAAATCTCGACGACAGGATTGATCACATGACTGACAAAACCCTCATGGACCTTTTGAACTGGCGGTATGCCACAAAGAAAATGGACCCGACAAAACCGGTACCGCAGGAAAAAGTTGAGGCCATTCTGGAAGCAATCCGCATGGCGCCAACGTCAAGCGGCACGCAGCCGTTTGAAGTGATTGTCATCAAAAATCCGGATGTACTGGCAGACATTCGCAAAGCTGCGAGCGACCAGTCACCCATCACTGATGGGTCGCATCTTCTGGTGTTCGCCGCGTGGGACAACTACACGAACGAGCGCATTGATGAGGTGACGAACCTGAATGTGCAGGCACGCGGTGAGATACCGCTGATCCACGAATATTACGGGAACCTGAAAGCGAGTTATGTCCCGCGCGACGCGGAGGTCAACTATGCCCATGCCGCGCGCCAGGCCTACATCGCGTTGGGATTTGCGCTCATTGCCGCCGCCGAACAGGAAGTCGACAGCACTCCGATGGAAGGCTTTGATCCGGATACGGTCGACAAGATTCTGGGCCTGAGAGAACGCGGCTTGCGCTCGGTCGTTCTTCTGCCGCTGGGCTATCGTGATCCTAAGGGCGATTGGCTCCTGCCGATGGCAAAGGTCCGCAAGTCACAGGATACTCTGATTACCCACGTCGAGTGACCCAAGACGCCTGAGAGACCAGTCATGAGAGTTTCAGGGGTGTGATGGTGCAAGCCCTGCGCTGCCCTCACACCCTTGAGCTTTGGCTTTGCAAGACCATGGAGCGGGTGAAGAGAATCGAACTCTCGTCGTCAGCTTGGGAAGCTGCTGCTCTACCATTGAGCTACACCCGCTTTTGCGCCCTTGAAGGCGGACGCGGACGTTAGTCTATGAGGCGTGGTGGTGACAAGAAGGGTCAGCCGAAAAGCCAGATCAGCAGCCAGGGCAGGAGCAATGCGGTTGCGATGCCGTTGATGCCCATCGCAACGCCGGAGAAGGTGCCCGTCTCCTCACCTTCCTGAAAAGCGCGGGCGGTGCCGATACCATGGGCGGCTGTTCCCAGGGCCACGCCATGTGCCTCTGGGTCCCTGATGCCCAGGCGGTTCAGCAGCCAGGGGCCGAGGACAGCGCCGACGATACCTGTGACGATCACAATGGCAGCGGCGAGCGAGGGAAGACCATTGGTCGTTTCCGCAATGCCCATGGCGATGGGCGTTGTGACAGATTTTGGCGCAAGGGACAGCATGGTCTGTATCTGTGCGCCCATTGCCCAGGCAACCAACAGGGCCGTTCCAACTGCAGTTACCGAGCCCGCCGTGATCGCCAGAAACAGCGGCCCGGCGGCGGCACGCACCTTTGGCCAGTTGCGCAGGAGCGGCACCGACAGGGCAACGGTGGCGGGACCAAGCAACATGAGAAGCCAGTTGCCCCCTTCCGCATACACCTCATGCGATGTCCCGGTCGCTAGCATCACGGCAATGACGGGGATGGAGGCGACGAGAACCGGGTTGGCCAGCGGATGATTGCCAACGCGGGCAGCAAGGGCGCGGGCGCCAACATAGGCGGCGATCGTCACCGCGATCCAGATGAGGGCGGTCATGACGGCCCGCCTGCGCGACGGCGCGCCCATGTGAAGACCAGGCCGGCGACCACAAGTCCCGCAAGCGTGCTGACAACAATGGCCACCATCAGCGCACTGCCGTCACTTGCAAGTAAGGCAAGATGTGCCATCAAGCCCACGCCGGCGGGCACAAAGAACAGGTTGAGGTGGCGCAGAAGAAAATCAGCCACACGGCCAAGTCCCTCAGGCACACCACCGGTCACGGCCATGACGGCCAGAAGGATCAACAAGCCGGCCACCGCACCTGGAATGGGAAGTCCGAGCCCCTGCATGAGCGCCGTGCCCATCAGTTGTGCAATGACCAGCGCCAGCACGCCTGCAACCAGAGCGGCAGCCAGCCTCACGCGGCAGGCCCTGCGGTTTTAAAGTGTTTGGACAGTTTCAGCCCCTGGCGCTGATAGTTGGAGCCAAGGTCCTGGCCATACAGTGCTTCCGGGCGACTGGCCATGTGCTCATAGACGAGCCGGCCGATGGTCTGTCCGTGCTCAAGAATGAACGGGACTTCATGGCTGCGGACTTCAAGCACCGCGCGGGCACCTGCCCCATGGGCTTCTGCGGCGCCAAAGCCGGGGTCAAAAAATCCGGCATAGTGCACACGGAATTCGCCCACGAGCGGATCGTACGGCACCATCTCGGCGGCAAAGTCGGCCGGTATCTGCACAGCTTCCCGGCTGGCCAGAATATAAAATTCGTCCGGGTCCAGAATGATGCGGGCATCGCCGCGCACATGAACCGGGTCCCAGTAGTCCAGCACGTCATAGGCGCCAATCTGGTCCACATCGACAAGGCCCGAGTGGCGCTTGGCGCGATAGCCGATGAGGCCGGTCTCATCGCTGCCGCGCAGATCAACGCTCAGGGTAATGCCGCGGGCATCATTTGTCGGGGCAGGGCCCGCATCCGACGCGCCGGTTATGAGGCCCGCTTCAGCCTGCAGGCGCAGCATCTCGTCGGGCGCAACACTTGCGTCCCCCCGGCGCAGGCGCAATTGCGACAGGCGTGACCCGGTGCGCACAAGGATGGAAAATGTCCGTGGGCTGATCTCTGCATAAAGCGGTCCCGCGTAGCCAACGGGTATCTGATCAAACTCAACCCCGCCATCCACTATGACGCGGGTGAAGACATCAAGCCGTCCGGTTGAGCTCTTAGGATTTGCAGCAGCCGTCAGGGTCTGCGGCAGGGCCAGGCTTTCAAGCAGGGGAACCAGATAGACGCAGCCGGTTTCAAGCACGGCCCCCGCGCGCAGATCAATTTCATGCAGCTTGAGGCTTTCCAGCTTGTGGGACACAGGCTCGCCATGGCCGGGCAGAAAGCTGGCACGGACCCGGTAGGCTTTTTCACCCAGGCGCAGGTCAAGGCTGGCGGGCTGAATCTGGTTGGCTGCCGGCGGCTGGTCAGCGCGGATAACACCGGTTTCCCACAGGCCCGCAATCTCTGCGGCGGGCAGAATGCCGTCACGTTGGTTTTGCAGGCTGGCAGTATTGGCGGTGTTTGGTGCTGCGGCGGTCATTGTGCGGGAATCTCTTGGTGTCTGTGGTCAGCCATCATAGACCGATTCAGGGCAGCTTGACCCTATCTGCGCGGAAGCGTATGACTCGCCTCGTCTGAGAGGTCCATCGGGGCTTTTCCGGCACTCCGTGGTGATTTGAGCCGACCGGCTTGCGGCCACGTTAAACAACAGCGCTAAAAGGTCGGACGGGCGCCCCCCGGCCTTTTGTGTTTTTGACCCGCCAGTTGGCGGAGGCGAAAACAGGCCGGGTTTTCTTTTGGGCGTTTGAAGGAGAAGGCCCCATGGGCGAGCCGACAAACAGCAACACGACGACTGGACAGTCTGACCGCAAACTGCGTCCGCAAACCGAGATGGTTCACGGCGGCACACTGCGTACGCCTTTTGGCGAGACGTCAGAAGCAATGTTCCTGACATCCGGCTATGTCTATGACAGTGCCGAACAGGCCGAAGCCCGGTTCAAGGGCGAAGACGACGGCTTTGTTTATTCACGCTTCGCCAACCCCACGGTGCGGATGTTCGAAGAGCGGATGATCGCGCTTGAGGGTGCTGAAGCCGCGCGCGCCACCGCAACCGGCATGGCAGCGGTGACCGCCTCCATGCTGTGCCAGTTGAGCGCCGGCGACCATGTGGTGGCCGCGCGGGCATTGTTTGGGTCCTGCCGGTACATCGTCGAGGATCTGCTGCCACGCCTGGGCGTTGAAAGCACGCTGGTGGATGGCTGTGACCTGGACCAATGGCGTCAGGCCCGGCGGTCGAACACCAAAGTGTTCTTTCTCGAAACACCGACAAATCCCACTTTGGACATCATCGACCTCAAAGCGGTTGCGGATATTGCCCATGAGGCCGGCGCAAGGCTGGTGGTGGACAATGTCTTTGCGACGCCTGTGCTGCAAAAACCCATGGAATTCGGCGCAGATGTGGTGGTTTATTCGGCCACCAAGCACATCGACGGCCAGGGCCGCTGCCTTGGCGGCATTGTGCTAGGATCAGACGAATTCGTCACGGATCATCTGGCAAACTTCTTGCGGCAGACCGGTCCGGCGCTGAGCCCTTTCAACGCCTGGGTTATGCTTAAGAGCCTGGAGACACTGGATTTGCGGGTACAGCGTCATTGTGAAAACGCCATTGCGGTTGCCGATTTCCTCGGCGCACAGGAGAAGATTGCCCGGGTGATCTATCCGGGACGGTCTGACCATCCGCAGCACAATCTTGCGGCCGCGCAAATGAAACTGCCCGGCAACATGATCGCGTTTGAGGTTAAAGGTGGCAAGGAAGCGGCCTTCCGGCTTGCTAACCAACTTGGCGTTATCAAGATCAGCAATAACCTCGGAGATGCTAAGAGCCTGATTACGCATCCCGCGACGACGACACATCAGCGGCTGACGCCGGAAGCCCGCGCGGAACTTGGCATCTCAGATGCAATGCTGCGGCTATCCGTCGGCCTCGAAGATGCTGATGATCTGACAGACGATATTGGTTTTGGGCTGGATGCGGCCTGAGGCTGATTGCAATAGACTAGATTGATAAGGACGCGCTTTAGTATGGCGGACCCGATTTTCATGGAATTCGCCCAGGCGGACATGGATGGTGACATGATCGAAGACGATTTCTTCTATGATGCGCTGACCCGCAACATCCGCGTGCGGGTGCGTCCGGTCTATCTTGATGACCAATCCGAACCTTCAGAGGACCATTATGTGTGGGCCTATGAAGTTGAGATTGAGAATGAAGGCGGCGAGAGCGTTCAGCTTCAGGACCGCTACTGGCGCATCACCGACGCCTTTGGACGGGTGCAGGAAGTGCGTGGCGACGGTGTTGTCGGCGAGCAGCCGGTCATTGAGCCCGGGGAATGCTTTGAGTACACATCCGGGGCACCGCTTCCGACGCCATCGGGCATCATGAGCGGCAGCTACGGCATGATGTCCGGCGGCGGTGAGCGGTTTGACGTGGTTATTCCCGCGTTCTCACTCGACAGTCCGCACGACTTCAAGAGCGTCAACTAGCGCGACAGGCGTCTGGCGCTCTAAACTCGTCCCCGATTGATTCATTCGTGATGCCGATAAGGGAGCATACCCTTGGCGCTGTTCGACGCGCGGCCCATTCTTCTGGTGGTGGGCATTCTGCTCGTGACGCTGGGCATCTCCATGGTGCTGCCGGCATTGTACGATGCTGCGGTCGCTAATCCGGACTGGCAGGTCTTTCTGGCATCTGCGGTGGTCACCACCTTCTTTGGTGTGACGCTCGCCCTGATGAACTGGGGCAGCGCCGGGGATATGACCCTCAAGCAGGCCTTTGTGCTGGTGCCGGCGGTCTGGATGGCGCTGGTTGTGTTCGGCGCCCTGCCCTTTGCCTTCTCTGAGCTCAACCTCTCCTACACGGACGCGTTCTTCGAGAGCATGTCGGGCCTCACGACAACCGGGTCCACGGTCATTGTCGGGCTGGATACGGTGCCGCCCGGGCTGCTGCTGTGGCGATCGCTCCTGCAATGGCTCGGCGGCATCGGGATCATTGTGATGGCGGTGAGCATTCTGCCGATCCTGCAGGTTGGTGGCATGCAGCTCTTCAAGGTGGAGGCGTTTGATACGCCGGAGAAAGTGCTGCCAAGTGCAGCGGGGCTCGCTGGCACCATTACCACCGTCTATGTGGTCTTTACCGTGGTCACGGCCTTTGCCCTGTGGGCGGCCGGCATGAACTTCTTTGACGGCATCAACCACGCGATGACGACAATTGCTACTGGCGGCTATTCAACGCGCGACGCCTCGGTCGGCTTTTATGACAGCGCCCTCATCCACTACATCATCATTGCCGGGATGATTGCGGGCAGTCTGCCCTTCGTTCTTTACATCCAGGCCTTTCGCGGCAAGGCCGGGCCACTGCTGGCGGATACCCAGGTGCGGGTGTTCCTTAGCATTCTGGCGATCGCAACCATCGCCATGGTGATCTATCAGATTACACGGGGCATTGAGGATACGCTGGAAGCGCAGGTGCGCTTTGCGGCCTTCAATGTTGTGTCCGTGATGACAGGGACGGGCTATGCCACCCAGAACTACAGCGCCTGGGGCCCATTCGCGATTGCCTTGTTCTTTATGCTGATGTTTATCGGCGGCTGCTCAGGGTCCACATCCTGCGGCCTCAAGATCTTCCGGGTTCAGGTGATTGCGGCGACCTGTATCAGCCATTTGCGGCGTATGATCTACGCCCATGGCGTCTTCATTCCCCACTACAATCGCAGGGCGATACCCGAAAGCGTGTCGGCCTCGGTGATGAGTTTCTTTTTTCTCTACATCGCCTGCTTCGGGGTGCTGGCGCTTCTGCTCACGTTCACCGGTCTGGAGCCGCTGACGGCGCTGTCTTCCGCAGCGACGTCCATTGCCAATGTCGGCCCCGGTCTTGGACCAGAGGTCGGCCCGTCTGCCAATTTTTCCGGTATTCCGGATACGGCCAAATGGCTGATGGCGCTGGGCATGTTGATCGGCCGGCTTGAGCTCTTCACCGTGCTCATTCTCTTCTCGCGCATTTTTTGGCGCTCATAACTCTCGAAAACTGCACTTTTGCCTGTACAGGCGGCGCGTTTCCCCTAGTCTTTCTGTCAGAGAAAGAGAGCCGGCCGCTGAACGAGCCATACTCTCAATAGTAGGGAATGATTTTGGGGAGGGTGTCCAATGGACAGCTTTGTGACCGGTGCGACCGGTTTTATCGGCCGGCATTTGCTGGAGAATCTTCTGGCCCGCAAAGGCAAGATCTATGTGCTGGTGCGTTCGGGCTCCAAGGCCAAGATCAAAAGCCTGATTGACGATCTGTCAGAAAAGACACCCAACGCCGCTGACCGGATCGTTCCGGTGACCGGCGACCTTGGCAAGTCCAAGCTCGGTGTCACGCCCAAGCAGATCACGGCCCTCAAAGGCAAGATCGGCAATGTTTTCCATCTGGCGGCAATCTACGACATCGCCAATGAAGATGCCGACAGCCAGATCAAGGCCAATGTGGAAGGCACCCGCAATGCGGTGACATTTGCGGAAGCCGTCAAGGCCAAGTGCTTCCACCACACAAGTTCCATTGCCGCTGCCGGGCTGTTCAACGGCTACTGGCGTGAGGACATGTATGAGGAATGGGAGGAGAACGACCACCCCTATTTCCGTACCAAGCATGACTCTGAGAAAGTCGTCCGCGAAGACTGCACCATTCCCTGGCGCATCTATCGCCCGGGCATCGTGGTGGGTCACAGCGAGACCGGCTTCATCGACAAGATTGATGGACCCTATTTCTTCTTCAAGATGCTCCAGCGTATCCGCAACTCGGTTCCGCGCTGGCTGTCGCTTATCGGCCTTGAAGGCGGCTACATGAACATCGTACCGGTGGATTATGTGGCGGATGCCATGGATCACATCGCGCACAAGGCGGGCCAGAACGGCAAGACGTTCCATCTGACCAATCCTGACGGCATGCGTGTCGGCGATGTGCTCAACACGTTTGCCCGTGCCGGGCATGGGCCTGAATTCGCCATGCGGATTGACGCAGGCATTTTCGAGTTCATCCCCAAGGCTGTGCGCGAAGGCATCAAGAACCTCCCGCCTGTGCGTACAATCTCGGACGGTGTGCTGGCCGACTTCGGCATCCCTCGCGCTACGATGAAATTCTTCAACTACCCGACCAAGTTCGACAACCGGGATACAGCAGCGGCGCTCAAGGGCTCCGGAATCAAATGCCCTGAACTTGAAGACTACGCAGCCGTCCTCTGGGACTACTGGGAACGCAATCTTGATCCGTCCCTCTTCCAGGACCGCACGCTTTCAGGTGCCGTCAAAGGCAAGGTGGTGATCGTGACGGGTGCCACATCCGGTATCGGCCTTGCGGTTGCTGAAAAGCTGGTGGCCGCCGGTGCCACGACCGTGATTGCGGCGCGTACGGCTGAGACTTTGGCCGAAACCAAAGTGCACCTTCAAAAGAAGGGTAAGGGCAAGGTTCACGCCTACACGCTGGATGCTGCCGAAATCGAGGATTGCGACAAGTTCGTGAAGAAAGTGATTGATGATCTGGGACGTGCAGACGTTCTGGTCAACAATGCCGGACGCTCGATCCGCCGCTCGGTCTCATTGTCCTATGACCGCTTCCATGACTTTGAGCGCACCATGCAGCTCAACTACTTTGGCGCGCTGCGGCTAATCATGGGCTTCCTGCCGCATATGGTGAACCAGAACAACGGCCACATCATCAACATCCTGTCGATTGGTGTGCAGGCGAACCAGCCGCGGTTCTCTGCCTATGTGGCATCCAAGTCAGCGCTTGGGGCGTTCTCGTCCTGCGCCGCACCGGAGTTCCAGCACAACAACATCAACTTCACCAATGTGTACATGCCGCTGGTCCGCACGCCGATGATTGCGCCGACCAAGATGTATGATCATGTGCCGACACTGTCTCCGGACGATGCTGCCGGGCTGATCTGCCGGGCGATCATTGAGAAGCCGACAAGTGTGAGCACACGGCTTGGTACATTTGCTCAGGTGCTGTGGGCACTGGCGCCGAAGGCCATGAACACAGTCTTCAACACGACCTACCGGTTGTTCCCGGATTCAGATGCGGCCAAGGGCAGCAAGCCGGGCGACAAGGCACAGCCGAAGGTCAGCAACGAAGCCGTGGCGCTGGCAGCGCTTACCCGCGGTATTCACTGGTAGCAGATATATCCCGGTCGGGTGTTACTCGCCCGGCCGGGGAATGCGGCGGATGTTGTCGCGTTCAGCAATGCGCGCGTCCGCGTCTTCCATCGCTTCCGCGTCAATGTCGAGGATACGCGGGGACCGCTTGCGCCCGAAGAGCGCACGGGCATCTTCCTGAATCCCCAGAATAGCCGGCACCACCAGCAGCACCAGGAAGGTGGCTGTTGCCAGACCCCAGGCCAGCGTGATGGCCATGGGCAGCAGGAACTGGGCCTGCAGGCTTGTTTCAAACAACAGCGGTGTCAGCCCGCCAACCGTCGTAAGTGAGGTCAGCAGCACAGCACGCAGACGGTCCTGCACGCCACCGATGACTGCATCACGCACGTCTTCACCGTCATCTAGCCGATTGTCGATCTGGTTCACAAGAATGATTGAGTCATTCACCAGAATGCCTGCAAGGCCGAGCAGGGCGACAAAGCTCAGAATGGTCAGATCAAAGCCCATGACCAGATGGCCGAGGACCGCACCGACAAGACCAAAGGGAATAATTGACATCACAACAATGGGCCGCGCGTAACTTGCAAAGACCCAGGCCAGAATGATGTAGATCGCTACAAGAGCGATCAGGCTACCAGCACCCAGATCGGCAACCGCCGCCAACTGCTCTTCTGCCCGGCCGGCAAACTCATATTGAAGGTTGTACTTCGCCGCGATATCCACCAGTCCCGCCTCCGGAAGCTTGCCGATGATTGCGTTGGAATCCACATCAGAGCGGCTATTGTCGACCTCCGCCGCAATCGAGACAAAGCGCTGTCCGTCTTCGCGGCGCAGGCGTGAGAAGCCGGATTGTTCGCGGATCGTGACCACTTCCGTGAGAGGTATCTCACGGCCTTCCGGTGTGCGAAGGAACAGATCTTCCAACGCCCTGGACTTTTCTAATGCTGGCAGCTGTACACGGACCGTGACTTCTTCATCGTCGCGCGCGAAGCGTTTCGAGATCGCGCCCTCAAACGAATTGCGAACCTGACGGCCAACGGTTTCCGTTGTGAAGCCAAGTGCGGCGCCACGCGGGTTCACCTCAAGGATGAGTTCCTGCTTGCCGTAGGGCAAATCATCTTCAATGTCAGAGACCCCGTCGAAGGTCGCCAGCAGATCACGCACCTCAAGGGCTGCGGCTTTCAGCTCGCGCGGGTCGCCGCCGGTCAGGCGGACATCAAGATCGCGTCCGGGAGGGCCTCCCCGGCGCTCCTTGAGAGCGATGCGTTCGACGCCGGGGATGACAGGCAGCTCTGCCCGCCATGCTGCAATGATGTCGCGGGTGCGGATGCTGCGCTGTTCCGAGGCGAACAACTCAACCTGCAGACTGCCGCGATTGTCCCCGCTGGTTGCACTGAAAGAACCGCCGGTTTCACCAATTGTGCCATAGGACATCTGCACCAGAGCACCGACCTCGCCAGCCAGTTCCACTTCAGCGCGTTGCAGGGCGGCATCAATCTGCCCAATCGCATCCTCTGTCACTTCGCGGGGCGTGCCGGGCGCAAAGACGACCGTGGCATCCACCGTTTCACCCTCAGGCGATGGGAAAAACTGAAAGCCGACGCGCCCGGTCTCGATCAGGCCGATGCAGATAACGAAGGAAGCTATCGCCAGCGCCAACGTGGTGTAGCGCATGTCGAAGGCAGTGGCGACGACACCTCTGAATGGGCCGTCACGAAATTGGGCGAAGCGGCCATTGAACCAGGCATGAAACCGGCTCTGCTTCATGCTGCTGTCCAGGGCGTGGTGCATATGCCCCGGCAGGACCAGAAAGCATTCTATGAGGCTGGCAACCATAACCGCCATAACCACCAGCGGCATGGCACGGAGGATCTGGCCGATAATGTCGCCAATCAGCAGGATCGGCGCGAACGCAGCTACCGTCGTCAGGATCGCCGCGAAGACAGGGCCGAACATACGCTTGCCGCCCAGATAGGCCGCCACCGCAGGGGGATGGCCTCTCTCACGCAGCGTGGTCGCGTGCTCACCCACCACAATCGCGTCATCGACGATGATGCCGATGGTCATGATGAGGGCGAAGAGCGAAATCATGTTGATCGACTGGCCGGTTGCCAGCATCACGGCCAGCGTTGCCATCATGGCGACGGGAATGCCGGCGGACACCCAGAAGGCCACCCGCGCATTGAGGAAAATGAAGAGGATTGCCAGCACGAGCAGCAAACCGCCGATGCCGTTCTTCACCAGCAACATGATCCGGTCGAAGACAAGATCCGCCTGTACGTTGAACATCTCGACACGCAGTGTTGGCGGCAGTGTCGACTTGAGGCCCGCAAGAGCCATCTCGACATTGGCCTGCACTTCGAGTGTATCCGCAGTCATGGCGCGCTGGATATCCAGCTGCATGGCCAGTTCCCCGCTGCGCAGGCCGGTCGGCTGGCCTTCATCAAAGCCGTCGCGAATATCCGCAATGTCCTGGAGGCGGACTTTTTCGCCGCCTGCAAGCGACTTGATTTCAATGGCGCCAAGGGAGGCGGGGTCGGTGGCAAGACCGATGGACCGCAGCTGCTTTTCCTGGGCGCCTTCCAGCGTGCCTGACGGCAGATCCTGGCTGACCTGCCGGATGCGATTGGCCACGTCGGCAACAGACAAATCAAGCCGGCGCAGATTGGACTCAGAAACTTCGACAATGAGTTCAGGATCGCGGACGCCCTTCATCACCACCCGGTCGACGCCTGAATTCAACAGGACGTCACGAATGTCCTTGGCATATGCTCGTAGCGCGCTTTCCGTAAAAGGTCCGGAGATCGCAAGGGCGGCTACTGACTCATAAAGAATGAACCGGCTTATGACGGCGCGCTCGCTGTCCTGCGGCAATGTCGTGACGCTCGAGACGGCCTGCTCAATGTCGGACTGCGCCTTTTGCATGTCGGCGCCGCTGGTGAACTCGACCACGATCTGTGCCACGCCTTCGCGGGCGTAGCTGTCCACACTGTCGACACCATCAAGAAAGCGCACCTCAGGCTCGATGGCCTCAATGATGTTACCTTCAACATCCTCGGCACTGGCGCCCGGCCAGGCAATCACGACCGAGATCGTAGGGATTTCCGTGCGCGGGAAAAACTGCGTGTTCAACTGCGAAAGGGCGTACAGGCCGGCAACGACGAGCATGCCCATGAGGAGATTGGCCGCATTGCGATGAACCACAAAGAAGCCAAGAATGCCTTTGGGACGATCAGCATCGGTTATCGGTCGGCTCAGGCCGTCCGCGGGAAAGGGATGCGTATCATCGTGGCGGGACATGCCTAGCGCTCCTCAACCCGGACACCAGGACCTGCCTCTGCAAAGCGCGTTGCCAGGACCTTCTCGCCGGGTTTCAGGTCACCACTGACAAGAATGCCGTCGGTTGTGCGCGCCGCGACCTCGATGGACCGGGCTTCCAGCCGGCCGTCGGCAATCACGTAGACCTGATTTCCTTCATAAAGGGCGGTTTCTGAAAACCGTGCGACCTGTGCGTACCGCGTGTCCGGCAACCGTACCTCAACAAAGGCGCCGGGCCGCAATGGTGTGTCCGTGCCCTTCGCATCAAGCCGGGCAAACGCTTCAACGCCGCCGGACGCAGCGGAGATTTCAGCGCCGACGCGTTCAATGGTGGCGTCATATTCAATGGTCCGGCCGCCAACGCGCCACACGACTTTTGCCGCGCGGCCGGTGACGCTGCCTTCTGCGGCAATGATGCGGCCATATTGGGCATCAGACAGAGTAAAGCGCACTTCAAGACGGTCTGCGTCGGTGAGATCCGCCAGCTTGTCGTTGAGGCCGACACGTTTGCCGCGTTCGGCGGATACATCGCCGACAAACCCGGTGAAGGGGGCAACAACGCTTGTGTTGTTCAAGTCGCGCTCGGCGCGGCGCAGACCAACTTCAAGGCGCGAGATCGTCGCCTCCTGCTGTTCAACGCGCGAGTTCTCCACAGCCACATTGCTGACGCGCTGGTCAACAGCAGCTTTCTGCTGGCTGACGGCGAGGCGCCGGTCATCAACCGTTTTTTCCGAGATATTGCCGCCCTTGGCCAGACGGATGGCGCGGCTCAAGTCGCGCTGCCGAATGGTCAGCTGTTGGCGGGCACTTGCAAGGGCCTGGCCTTCGAGAACAGCACGTGCCTTGATCTCAGAGAGGCGCGCACGCCCCTCTTCAAGTTGTGCCAGGGCTTCATCACGGGCCGCTTCGTAGTCAAACGGATCGATCATCACCAGAAGATCTTCGGCCTTGATGATCCCGCCTTCCTGGAAGTTTTCACCGGTTTCCAGAATTTCGCCGGCAACAAGCGCGCGCAGCTCGACCTTGCGGCCGGCCACCACTTCGCCAAAGACCTGCAGCTCGGGCTGGATGTCTGCGAATTCCACCGTTTCGGCGTTCACCGTCCAGACACGCTCCTCGGGCGCTTCGGGCACCACTTCTGGCTGCGTGATCCGCAGCAACGCGAAGATGCCGGCCGCACCTGCGAGGATGAGGAGGGGCAGAAACCGCCGCCACCACGGCCGGTAGGGCTCGTCACCTGGCAATGCCGGCGCATTTTCCCTGCCGTATCGCCGGGACCCCGGCTCTTCATCCTCATAACGGTCTAACATCTTGTCTCTTTCGAGCAGCGGTTGGATCAGGACCCTGTGATCCCGATTGTTCGGCAGGGATGGTGAACTGGCTGATGTGAACAGTTCCACAACAGGTCATGAACGGCAGACCTGATGCTGAACCAGACCCTAGATGATATACGGTCATCATGTGTGGTCCGGATTGCTTTGTGTCAAACGGTCACATCCCTCGAATTCCGTCGCTTTCCGGCAGAAATCACCGGAAATACTTAGATTTTTCGTTGCCGGAGCACCTGATCGCATGCCTGAAAGTGTGTCCTATGCCGCCCCCGACCTGCTGGCGAAACTGGTGTCGTTTGATACCACCAGCCATCTCAGCAATCTGTCGCTGACTGACTTCATCACAGGACTGATGAATGCGCATGGCATGACCTATGTGCTGCTGCCCAATGAAGAAGGCACGAAGGCCAACCTGTACGGGACGATCGGCGGCGACGGCCCCGGCGGGATCGTCCTGTCCGGCCATACGGACGTTGTGCCTGTCGCGGATCAGGACTGGACGACGGACCCGTTCACGCTAGATGCCCGCGACGGCCGCTACTATGGGCGCGGGACCTGCGACATGAAGGGGTTCATTGCGTGCGCCCTGGCGCAACTTCCCAAGCTTGCAACGGCAAAGCTAGAACGGCCGGTTCATTTTGCGTTTTCCTACGATGAGGAAATCGGTTGCCTCGGTGTGCGCCCGATGATTGCCCACATTGCAGAGCACCTGCCCAAGCCTGACCTTGTGATTGTCGGTGAACCAACGGACATGGAAGTGGTCGATGCACACAAGGCGATACGCTCGTTTCGCGTCGAGGTGACGGGTCTGGAGTTCCATTCGAGCCAGACGGACAAGGGCGTCAACGCCATCATGGCGGCAGCGCGGATGATTGCTCATCTTGGTGAGCTGGCAGAAGAAATGCGCCAGCGTGGCGACACCACGGGACGGTTTTCTCCGCCTTACACAACGCTCTCCGTCGGGCGCATTGAAGGCGGAACGGCAACAAACATCGTGCCGCGCCATTGCTGGTTCACCTTTGAACACCGGACGCTGCCGGGACAGGACGAGGATGAGATCAGCGCCCGGCTAATGGCATTTGCCTGCGAGACACTGCTGCCCGACATGCAGAATATCCATCCCGGTGCGGACATCACCATTCGCACGCTTGCCCAGGCGCCAGGCCTTAAAGCCAGTGAAGACGTATCACCTCTGGAAACGGCGGTGATGATGCTGGCGGGCACCAACGACCGGCAGGCCGTCTCATATGCCACAGAGGCGGGGCTGTTTCAGGATGTGGGCATTCCAACACTGGTTTGCGGCCCCGGCAGCATTCAGCAAGCACACAAGCCGGATGAATGGGTAACAATGGCCCAGCTGGATGCCTGCGATGATTTTCTGTCGCGGCTGATTGACCACATCAGCGTTTGATGACGAAGCCAAGCTCAGCATTCAACCCGTTTTCCAACGCGCTGTTGAGTGAACTTGCGACTTCTTCCATCAGAGCAAAGTAGACGCGGTCGCGCTCATTGAGGCTGGCGCTCTCAAGTATCTTGCGCGTGCCCACCACCCGCACACTGACGCTGCCAATGCGACCGGCGACCGGGTCGATGACTTCCACATCCACAGCGCAGACGGCATCAATGCGCGTGTCCGCTTCATCACGGAAGAGCCCGCCGACACCCTCTTCCACCTCCAGGGCGGTCTGGGTGACAGATCCGTCCTGCAGGATCACGCGCAATATCGTTCCATCACTCGCCCCGGGTCCGCCGGGTGAGGCTGCCAGCCTGTCACGGGTCCAGGCGCGCACGATGCTCGGTGGGCTGTTGGCGTTGCGGTGACCGATATGAGGCGCGATGCCCGGCTGGCGCCACGGCTCCACAAGCTCAATGGATGCGACATCCAGCATGAGGGGCGCGCGGTGGGCAAAGGTAATGGTTGCAGCAACGGGACCCGAGGGCGGCGGTCGCGTATCCGCACATGCAGCCAGAAATCCGCACACCAGAATGACGGCGAAAAGGCTATGACCCTTCAAACTCACCCGGGTCAAAATCATATGTGCTGCTGCAGAACTCACATCGAACCTCTATGCGGCCATCATCGGTATGCATGTCGGCCATTTCGTCTGAGCCGAATCCTTCAAGCACGCCTCTAATGTAATCCCGGGAGCACCGACATGAGAAGCTCAGAGGATGCGGCGCAAAGGCACGCACCCCGTCTTCATGGTAGAGGCGATACAGCAGCTGCTCAGATGACAGGGACGGATCGACCAGTTCATGGTCTTCGACGGTCTGCATGAGAACCATGGCGCGGTTCCAGTTTTCGTCTTCCATGTCTGCTTGTGTTCCTGCACCCTCCGGCGCATCGCCTGGATCAAGGTCACGAACAAAACCGCCATCTTCAGGCATGGACTGGATCATGATGCCGCCGGCGCGCCAGCCACTGTCCGCAGAACCGCCGGCGTCGCGTTCCAGCGTCTGGGCAACAACCAGCCTGATAAGCGTCGGCAGCTGTTCTGACCGGCGAAAATAATCCTCACCACAGGCGGCAATCGTATCGCCTTCAAGCGGCACAACACCCTGATAGGAATTGCGACCGGGACCCTGATCAACGGTGAGGGCCATACTGCCCTTGCCGGTCAGCTGCTCCAGTGAGGGCGTATCGGTGTCGATAGCAGCAACGGCTTTCGCATCGAAATGGGCATAGCCGCGCAGACCGCCATCCTTTGTCATGTCGGCGACCAGTAGATCCACCGGCCCGTCGCTGGACGTCTGCACCGTGAAGCGACCCTCAAGCTTGAGGGCTGTTCCGAGCATGGATACCAGCAACAACGCCTCTGCCAGCAGACGCGAGACAGCAGGCGGGTAATCGTGACGGCCCAATATGTCCGAGATGACCGGGCCCGTTCTCGCCAGACGACCGCGAACGCTCATTCCTTCAATGGCAAAAGGGAGCACCAGATCATCGGAAGGGGCGGCTGCGGCGAGTGTCTCACTGGCGGCAGATGCTGACGGCGTTGTCTGATCCATCAGGGGTTAGTCCAGACACCAGGCAAGAATGCCCTTTTGCGCGTGCAGACGGTTTTCCGCCTCGTCGAAGATGACGGATTGCGGGCCGTCGATGATGTCAGGCGTTACCTCTTCGCCGCGATGGGCAGGAAGACAATGCAGGAACACCGCGTCGTCATTTGCGGCACCCATCACCGACGCGTTGACCTGATAGGGAGCGAGCAAATTGTGGCGGCGCTCAGCCTCCTTGTCGCCCATGGAGACCCAGGTGTCTGTGACAATGGCATCCACGCCTTCGGCTGCCTCGTGAGCATCGTGCACGAGACGCACATTGCCCCCTGCCGCAATGGCTTCCTCAATGCACTCCGCAGGCGGCGCAAGCTCGGGCGGGCAGGCAAGCATCAGCTCAAAGTCAAAGCGGTGTGTGGCTTCAATCCAGGAGCGGGCCATGTTGTTGCCGTCACCAATCCATGCAACGCGTTTGCCGGCTACGGGGCCGCGGTGTTCTTCAAAAGTCATGATGTCGGCCATCAACTGACAGGGGTGCCCCTGGTCGGACAGCCCGTTGATGACGGGAACAGACGCGTGTTCTGCAAGCTCCTGCATCTTGGCGTGTTCATCCGTACGCAGCATGATGATGTCCACATAGCGCGACAGCACACGTGCCGTATCCGCCACGGTCTCTCCACGGCCAAGTTGCATCTCACCGCCATTCAGCAGCAGCGCTTCCCCGCCAAGCTGGCGCATGCCCACGTCAAACGACACGCGTGTGCGCGTTGACGGCTTTTCAAAAATCATTGCCAGCAGATAGCCCTCAAGCGGCTTGTCTGCATCCTGACGGCCCTTGGGCCATCCGGCGCGCGCCTCCTTGGCGGCACGGGACCGGTCCAGGATGTCGCGTAGAGCGGACTTATCAAGCGTATTGAGATCGATGAAATTCTTGTGTGTCATGACGCAGACACCTTTTCCTTACCTGCGCCTTCTCCCGTGGAGAGGGCAGCGCACACGGCTTCTATGCGCGCAACGGCTTCCATTGCTTCGTCTTCAGAAATGATCAGCGGCGGCAGCAGCCGAACCACATTGTCGCCGGCTGCAACTGTCAGCAGACCTTTGTCCATGAACGCTTTCTGCAATTCGGTGTTCGGCTTCCTGCATTTGAGACCAAGCATGAGCCCGCGACCGCGCACTGCTTCGATGACGTCGGGGTACTCGTCCGCCAGCATTGTCAGCCCCTGGGACAACCGGCCGGCGACACGGCGCACATGCTCAAGGAACTCAGGCTTAGAGACTTCATCAATGACCGCGCTTCCGACCGCCATGGCAAGCGGGTTGCCGCCATAGGTGGACCCGTGGGTGCCCGGCGTCATGCCCTTTGCAGCTTCCGCCGTGGCAAGACAGGCCCCCAGCGGAAAACCACCGCCGATTCCCTTGGCGCTCGCCATGATGTCCGGCTCAATGCCCATGTCCTGGTAAGCGTAGAGATGTCCGGTCCGCCCGACTCCACTTTGTACTTCGTCAAGCACCAGCAGCAGGCCATGCTCGTCCGCAAGGGCCCTGAGAGCACGGATGAAATCCTTGGACGCTTCGCAGATGCCGCCTTCGCCCTGAATGGGTTCGATCAGGAACCCTGCGGTATGTTCGTTGATGGCCGCTTTCACCGCATCAAGGTCATTCAACGGGACCCGAACAAAACCGGGCGTCGCCGGGCCAAAGCCTTCCAGATATTTTTCCTGGCCGCCCGCAGCGATGGTCGCCAGCGTCCGTCCGTGGAAAGCGCCTTCAAAGGTAATCAGCTCATACCGCTCCGGGTGTCCGGACACAGCATGATACTTGCGGGCCATCTTGATGGAGGCCTCAAGCGCTTCCGCGCCTGAGTTGGCAAAAAAGACCGTGTCGGCAAAGGTCAGGCTGATGAGCTTTTCAGCGAGGGCGGTCTGCCCTTCGACCTGATACAGATTGGAGACGTGCCAGACCTTGCCGGCCTGTTGGGTCAGTGCATCTACGAGCTTGGGATGCGCATGCCCCAGGGCATTCACCGCGACGCCAGCGCCGAAATCCAGATACCGGTCGCCATTGCTGGCGATCAGCCACGCGCCTTCCCCTCGCTCAAACGACACATCAGCGCGAGCGTAGGTTGGCAGGACGGGACTAATAACGGTTTCTGCGGCGTGCGTGGCCACGGGTTTATCCTTCTGCATCATCAAGTGTTTCAAACGCATGCGGCCCCGAATTGCACGGGGCCGGCAGTCATCTGGTGTATCCGGCGGTAGAAAACAAAAAAGCCGCCGACGTTCGGCGGCAAAGCCAGAAATGAAGGCGGGATTCAATCGTGGACGCGGGCCTATGTCAATATGCGCCGCGCCCACAATTTGTCAGCTTCGCTGGCTGCTTAGGCCTTGAGTCTAAAGCCTTTTTTGAAGACCCAGTAGCACAGGCTCCAGAGAACCAGATTGAGGACTGTCAGCACCAAAACACCGGTCAGGATGGACCCGTCCGCATGGCCGGTGAAGCCGTAGCGAAAGCCGTCGATCATATAGAAGAACGGGTTGTAGCTGCTGATCACACGGGCAATCTCCGGCAACCGTTCGACCGAATAGAAGGTGCCGGACAGGAAGGCCAGAGGCGTGATGATGAAGTTTGTCACGGCCTGCATGTGGTCGAATTTCTCAGCCCAGACGCCGGCAAGGACGCCCATCAGGGCAAGCGCCAGGGATGACGCAAGCACAAAGAAAACAACCGCCCACAGATGCAAGATGCCCATGGGGGCAATGAGGGAGATCACCAGAGCGGAGGCAATGGCGACAACGACCCCGCGGGTCATGCCGCCCAGCGCAAATGCCACATTGAGTTCACCCGGTGACAGGGGCGGCATCAGGAAATCCACGGTGCTGCCCTGCACTTTGGACACCAGAATGGATGACGATGTGTTGGCGAACGCGTTCTGGATGACGGTCATCATGATGAGACCGGGACCCAGAAACGCCAGATAGGGTACGCCCGCGACAAGCGTATCTGCGCGGCCCATGGCAACAGCAAATACTGCAAAAAAGAGCAGTGCGGTCACAACCGGCCCGGCAACCGTTTGCGTGAATACCTTCATGAAGCGGCGGACTTCCTTGAGGTACAGCGTCCAAAGGCCCAGCCAATTGACAGAGCCGAAGCGGCGTACGCCCGGTTCGAAATGTGTTTCCGTCATCGTTCCCCCTGACCTGCCGCAATGCGGCGGGCTGGCATGGCAATGCCGACGCATTGCCGCCTCAACCAGCACTTCTTTTCGTGAAATGACCCTTGTCCGGGAGGTATGCCGCCGCAGGACCTGACGCAAGCCCTTTATCCACAGCGGCGCGCCCCGCGAAGCACTTAAATCAATATATTGTGGATAACCCCCTATAAAACCACAACATCTCTTGCCGACGAGTCAGGCCATATAGTAGGTTAACTCAAGGTTAACACGAGATGTTGTGGTTTGCACCCAAAGCGACCGCACATTCTGATTGGTAGGGGGAAACTGCGATGTCGTGGACGGATGAGCGTGTCGAGCAACTGAAACAGATGTGGATTGACGGGCTCAGCGCCAGCCAGATTGCAGCCCGGCTTGGCGGTGTCACCCGCAATGCAGTCATCGGCAAGGTCCACCGCCTTGGTCTTTCAGGCCGTGGAGCGCCGACACGGGTAACACGCCGCCGCCCGGCAGCGCCGCGTGCACCGCGCGCGACGACCGCATCGTCGACCCCCAGACGCGAGACCGTGAGCAAGAAAACAGCTGTTGCGCCAGCGCCAGAGCCTGAAGAACTCGAAGTCATCAGCGATCCGGATGCACAGGCCAATCTGCTTGAGCTCACCGAACAGACCTGCAAATGGCCAATTGGCGACCCGGGAGATGAGAGCTTTCACTTCTGCGGCCAGCGTTCGGCACCGGGCCTTCCCTATTGCGCGGCGCACGCCAAGAAGGCCTATCAGCCGCTTCCCTCCCGCCGGGAACGCAAGGACCGCCCGCGGCAGTTTCCAAACCGCATGATCGGCTAGGGCCTGAGAAGCGACATACGTCTTTTCCAAGAAGACGGCTTCAACAAAAAGGCGGACCGCCAAACGGTCCGCCTTTTTCGTTTCTTACCTGGAGTACCCGGCCCGGTGCGGTGCCTAGTCGCGGAAATGCTCATCCAGCGCATAGCCTGCGGACCGCACGGTCCGGATGGGGTCCTGCTCACCGGGATTGTTGAGCGCCTTGCGCAACCGGCCCACATGCACGTCAACGGTGCGCGCTTCCACGTAGACATCCGAGCCCCACACGGCATCCAGAAGCTGCTCGCGACTGAATACGCGGCCTGGATGCTGGATCAGGTGATCGAGCAAGCGGAATTCTGTCGGTCCCAGGTGGATTTCGCGATCGCCCCTGCGTACGCGGTGCGCCGAGCGGTCAACGGCGACATCACCGAAGGTGACGATATCGTCCGTCAGTGCCGGGCGGATGCGGCGCAACACAGCTCGCACGCGGGCCAGCAGCTCGGTCATGGAGAAGGGCTTGGTTATGTAGTCATCGGCCCCGGTATCCAGACCGCGCACTCGGTCAGCTTCCTCGCCGCGTGCGGTCAGCATGATGATCGGGATATTGCGGGTCTCACTGCGGCCCCTGAAACGGCGGCACAGTTCGATGCCGGACACCTGTGGCAGCATCCAGTCGAGAAGGACCAGGTCAGGCTGCTGCTCGTCCACAATCATCATGGCTTCCTCACCGTCTGCAGTCGTAGAGACGCGGTAGCCTTCTTTTTCAAGATTGTATTGCAGCAGGGTTGTGAGGGCGTCTTCGTCTTCGACGATAAGCACCTGGGGTTGTGTTTTCATGTTTTTCGCCCTGGACGTTGCCATTGCAGGAACAGGTGCTGTTGCATGCGACATCATGACTGTGTCGGCGCATCTGCGTCAGCTGGAAACTCCATGTTCGTGACACTCGTTGTGTCGCCCTTGGGACGGTTCTCACCCAAGGCCTCGCCGGTGACGAGGAACTGGATTGTTTCGGCAATGTTTGTGGAGTGGTCGCCGATGCGTTCCAGGTTCTTTGCAACGAACAGGAGATGTGTGCACAGAGAAATCGTACGCGGATCTTCCATCATGTAGGTGAGCAATTCGCGGAAGAGCGAATTGTACATCTCGTCGATTTCTTCATCCCGCCGCCAGACGACCAATGCGCGCTCATGATCACGCTGGGCATAGGCATCCAGCACCTCCTTGAGCTGGTTGAGGACCTGACGGCCCATGCGCTCCAGACCCTGCATCGCACGCCCTGGGCTTGCCTGTTCCACGGCGAGCGCCCGCTTGGCGATGTTCTTTGCCAGATCGCCGATGCGTTCAAGGTCAGACGAAATCTTGATCGCCGACACAGTCTCACGTAGGTCAATGGCCATTGGCTGGCGGAGTGCGATAAGCCTCAGCGCCTGGGCTTCGATATCCACTTCAAGCGCATCTATCTGCCGGTCAGAGGCCACCGTCTGCTCAGCGAGACTCCGGTCGCGCCGGGTGATCGCTTCAATGGAATCAGCCAGCTGCTTTTCCGCCAGACCGCCCATGCGTGCGAGACATTCATTGATACTATCGAGAGCCTCTTCAAAAGACGTAACGATGTGCTCTTGCAATTGGGGTCTCTCCCATCGAGGCCGAAGCCAATTTAGGCACCTTGCTCTATGCCTGTCTGTCCATGCGCCGGAGTGTACCGGCTATCGCCGCCTAACCGAAACGGCCTGTGATGTAGTCCTGCGTACGCTCATCACGCGGGTTGGTAAAGATCTGTTCCGTATCCCCCTCTTCCACCAGGATACCAAGGTGGAAAAATGCAGTGCGCTGCGATACGCGTGCTGCCTGCTGCATGGAGTGGGTCACAATCGCGATCGTGTAGTTCTCCTTGAGCTCATCGATGAGCTCCTCGATACGGGCGGTTGCAATCGGGTCAAGCGCGGAACAGGGTTCATCCATCAGGATCACCTCAGGCGACACTGCAATGGCACGGGCAATGCACAGGCGCTGCTGCTGGCCACCTGACAGGCCGGTGCCCGGCTCGGACAGGCGGTCTTTGACTTCTTCCCACAATCCGGCGCGCTGCAGCGAGATCTGCACAATCTCGTCCATTTCGCTTTTGGTGGATGCAATGCCGTGAATGCGCGGCCCATAGGCGATGTTGTCGTAAATTGACTTGGGGAACGGGTTTGGCTTCTGAAACACCATGCCGATGCGGGCACGAATTTCCACCACGTCCACATTCGGGTCGTAGATGTTCTCGCGATCAAGTTTGATGGACCCCGTCACGCGCGCGATATCAATCACATCATTCATGCGGTTGAGGCAGCGCAGATAGGTTGACTTGCCACAACCGGAGGGGCCGATGAGCGATGTCACCTGGTTCTGGCGAATGTCGAGACTGACATCAAACAGGGCCTGTTTGTCGCCATAAAAGACGTCGACGTCGCGTGTTTCCATCTTGACCGGCGCGTTGGGCGCAACGGTCTCGCTTGTGGAATCTTCAGCGATATTCTCGGCAACTGACATTGAGATGGTCCTCTGTGCGATTTTATGCGCGTTACGGTGCAACGGTCTACCAGCGGCGCTCAAAGCGGCGGCGCAGCAGAACGGCCAGTGCGTTCATCATGATCAGGAAGGTGAGCAGCACCATGATTGCGGCACTGGTTTTCGCCACAAAGGCGCGTTCCGGACTGTCGGCCCAGATGTAGATCTGAACGGGAAGCACCGTCGCAGGGTCTGTAAAGCCACCGGGTACATCCACAATAAAGGCCACCATGCCGATCATCAGGAGCGGCGCGGTTTCACCAAGCGCCTGCGCCATACCAATGATGGTGCCGGTCAGAATGCCGGGCATGGCGAGCGGCAGCACGTGGTGGGTGATGACCTGCACCTTGGACGCACCTACACCCAGCGCGGCTTCGCGAATGGAAGGCGGCACAGCTTTGAGCGCGGAGCGGGTCGCAATGATGATCGTCGGCAGGGTCATCAGCGCCAACACCATGCCGCCGACGAGTGGTGCTGATCGGGGCAGCCCGAAGAAATTCAGGAACATGGCAAGACCCAGCAGACCGAACACAATGGAGGGGACGGCAGCGAGGTTGTTGATGTTGACCTCAATCAGGTCCGTGATGCGGTTTTGCGGGGCAAACTCTTCCAGGTAGATCGCTGCCAGCACACCAATGGGGAATGAAAGGATCAGGGTGATGATCAGTGTCAGGAATGACCCGACGACAGCACCCCACAGGCCTGCCTGTTCCGGCGCACGGCTGTCACCCTTTGTGAAGAGGACGTCCGCAAAACTGCTTTCAATTGCCCCGTCCGCCTGAAGAGCGCGCAACCATGTGGCTGTCTGGTCTTTCACCTGACGGCCACGTTCAGGAGTGACGTAGGTCACGACTGTCCACTCACCTGCTATAGCGGGCGCTGTTGACTGCAGGGGAATGATGGCTTTGCCAAGAACCTGGTCGTTGGCGACCTTCTGAGCTTTGACAACACCCCCGTTTATTTCAACAAGGATGCTCGGCATGGCCTGCGTCAGGTCGAGGGTGCCGCCGCTTGAGCGCGCAGTCTCGTAGAGAGCGGCGGCCTGTCCATCAAGCGCCTCCATCTTGCGCATGCGTGAAGCAATGTCTGTCTCGAGATCAGCAATCCGCTCCCGCAGGGCCTCCTTCTCCGGCCCCACTGCCTGGTCGGCGCGCGCCTCAAGTGCCGCCAGATCGTTTTGCAGGACACCGATGCCGCGGCGCTGGCGCTGGGCACTGTCGAGAACCTTGTCCGCTTCGATCTCCAGGGCCTGCTTCACATCGTCAAGGATGTCTGCAAACACGTTGTCTGATGCGAGGAGCGCGATGTCACCTTCGGTGGCGCTGGGTGCGAGCGCTGTGTCCGGCTGGCGCTCGTCAATGTCAGTCATCTGACCTTTGAGAAAAGTATCGATGCTGTCAGAAACCGACATGGTGATCTGCTGCGTCGTACCAATGACGGACGGATCTGCTTCCACAAATTCCTTGAGCGTTATGTCAGCACCACCAGACAGAACAGACGCGAGCTCCCGCTTGTCGCGCCGCGCCGTGACATTGGGAAAGCGGTCGTACAGCGCCTGACGGGCCAGGGCCTGAAAGTTGGTCGCCCGCAAATTGTCAGCGTCGATCTTGTCAGCGTCAAAGGTGACATCGAGCGTCGTCTTGTACTGGGTAAACGCCGGCAGGCCCTGATAGATGATGGATCCAAGCAGGGAGACAAGCACGGCGACGGCGACGAAGATCGCAATCAGGCCATAGGCCTGAAAGCGTGCTTCGGCGGCGTAGCGGCGGCGAACCCGTTTGGCAGACAGGTCCGGCTTGCGGCCGACGACAGAACCAGGAGCTATGGGGGCGTCAGTCATACTTTTCTCGGTACTTGCGGACGATGCTGAGCGCGAAGACGTTCAGGCAGAGCGTGATGAAGAAGAGAACAAGGCCGAGGGCAAATGCCGCCAGGGTCTTGGCACTGTCGAATTCCTGGTCACCCACCAGCAGGGTAACAATCTGCACGGTTACCGTCGTAACGGCTTCCAGCGGGTTGGCGGTCAGGTTGGCGGCCAGTCCGGCGGCCATCACAACAATCATGGTTTCGCCAATGGCTCGGGAGACTGCGAGAAGCACAGCCCCCACAATGCCGGGAAGTGCTGCCGGGAGAATGACCTGCTTGATGGTTTCCGACTTGGTAGCGCCAAGTGCGAATGATCCGTCCCGCAGGGTCTGCGGCACAGCGTTCATCACGTCATCGGACAAAGATGACACGAAGGGGATGATCATGACCCCCATGACCATGCCGGCTGCCAGAGCACTTTCGGATGACACGTCAAGACCGACCGATTCACCGAAGCCCCGGAACAAAGGCGCCACGGTGAGGGCGGCAAAGAAGCCGTACACAACAGTCGGCACGCCGGCGAGAACTTCAAGGATGGGCTTGGCGACGGACCGGAATTTCGGGCTCGCATACTCCGACATGTAGATGGCGGAGAAGAGCCCCACCGGTACAGCCACGCACATGGCGATGACGGTGATGAGGAATGTACCGGCGAAGATCGGCACAGCACCAAACGCGCCGGAGGACCCGACCTGCTCGGCACGGATGGCCGTCTGGGGGCTCCACTGGAGACCGAAGAGAAACTCCAGAAACGACACCCGGGCGAAGAACCGGCTCGCCTCGAAAACGAGGGAGGCGACAATACCAATGGTGGTGAAGATGGCGATCGTCGACGCCACAACCATGACAACCCGCGCAACACGCTCCACACGGTTTCGGGCACGCAGATCCTTGTTGATGTGGCTGCGTGCGAAACCGATGCCAAGAATGGCAACACTCAGCGCCACGACAATAAGCGCCATGTTGCTTATTGTGAGCGCCGCAGCATACCCATCCGCAGCTGCCTGCAGGGCCGGATCGATTTCCCGGCTGATGATGTTGCCGGTCGCCAGATTTTTGATGTCGGTGATGAGCAGGTTCAGCTCAGGCGCTGACAGACCGGCGATGGTCGAGTCAGGCAGATTTGCCCGCAGGATCATGTCGGCGACCTGAGGTTCCAGCACTACCCAAAGGCCAAGAAGAACCAGCGCAGGGATGCCGCACCACACGGCCACATATGCACCGTGATAGCTGGGCAGGGAATGCAGCGACACCAGCTGGCCGCCAGCCACGGACGTTGCCCTGCTGCGGCCCATCAGAAACCCGATGTAACTCAGGACCAGGATAATAAGGATAAGGGTGGTCGCGCTCATGCGGTTACTCGTTCGTCGTCAGCCACCGTCTCGCCCGGTGTCCAGGATGGACAGTAGCGCTGTTCGGTCTGACTTGCCCCCAGTGGTCCGGAATTCCCCTGACTGGGCGGGGGGTCCGGCGCCCCTCGCTGTGCCAAGCTGCACATCGAAAAGCACGAAATTCAGCGAAATAGAATCGGCACGACAGGTCTAGAGAATAGCAAAGTTATGTATCGGATGCCGATGGGGCGGTGATCTGTCTGGATCACCGCCCCTTCAGCGTCTTAGCTACATGGTCAGCGGTGTCAGTGCGAGTGCACCTTCACGCATGGCTTCACGCTCAGCGTCGGGAAGCGGGATCAATCCCTTGTCGATGGCATAGCCTTCCGGGCCTACAGCCTTTTCAGCAACGAACTCAGCAACAAATTCCTTGATGCCAGGAACAACGCCGACATGCTGGTTCTTCACATAGAAGAAGAGCGAGCGGGACACGGGGTAGTCGCCGGAAGCGATTGATTCAAAGGTCGGCTCGTTGCCTTCAATAATTGAACCGTGAACCTTGTCGCGGTTTTCCTCAAGGAAGGAGAAACCGAAGATGCCAAGGCCGTTCGGATTGGCTTCGAGCTTCTGAACGATCAGGTTGTCGTTTTCACCGGCTTCAACAAACTTGCCGTCTTCGCGCATGGTGTCGGAGATGGCACGGAATGCCTTCTTGTCTTCACCACGCAGGGTGTTGAGCTGTTCGAACTTACGCGCGCCCTTGCGCATCACGAGTTCAACAAACGCGTCGCGTGTACCGGAGGTCGGCGGCGGGCCCAGAACTTCGATTTCCACATCCGGCAGAGACGGGTCAATGTCGGACCACCGGTTGTTGGGGTTCGCAACAAGCTCGCCTTCAGCATTCGGCACCTGCTTGGCAAGCGCCAGGAAGAGCTGCTGACGTGTCAGTTCGTAGGTCGGTGCTGCGTTCGAGTTGGCCAGTACGATGCCGTCATACCCGATTTTCACTTCGGTGATGGTAATGCCGGCTTCCGTGCACTTTTCAAACTCACTGGACTTGATACGACGTGAGGCATTGGTGATGTCCGGGTGCTCAAGGCCAACGCCTGAGCAGAACAGCTTCATGCCACCACCTGAACCGGTTGATTCAACAACTGGCGTCTTGAAGTCGGTTGTCTTGCCGAACTGCTCGGCTACGAGGGTCGAGAACGGGAAGACCGTCGAGGACCCGACGATCTGGATCTGGTCGCGTGCCTGGGCAGCGCCTGCGAATGCGATTGATGCAACCGCTGCCGCAGCGATGGTCATCTTCCGATAGCTCATGATTTCTCCATCCGATTGGAAAACTTCAAAAACCGCTCCCCTAAGCCGCCCCCTCGGCGACCCGGCAACGATCCTGAGACAAACAAATGTGTGGGACCGCTTTCGTCTGAAATACGCCAGACGCGCGCGCCTCTATGGGTGACACCATCCCAAGCCGACCGTCTCAGCGGGCCGGTTGTCGCGGAAACTAGGCTTGGCGCGCGACTGATTTATTACGCCTAAATGACGGTTAGATGACACCAATGGGGCGCCAGGAAAGCGTCGGAAATGGCTGTTTTCAGGCATTTTCTGGCCAACCTGCTTGTGGGGGACTATTCTGCGACGGCAAAATCCGCACAGTGTGCAGGGTCTTGTGTGACAGGCTATGTCACATTCGGTGTCAGGTCTGCAGATGCCCGTGCAATGGCAGACGCCTGAATCGCTTTTGGGGCGACCGGCAGGAAGACCTTGAACGTCGATCCGACGTCCACCTGACTGTCGATGCCGAGCGAGCCCATGTGCCGGTTTACGATGTGCTTGACGATGGCAAGCCCAAGCCCGGTGCCGCCGCGGCGACGGCTCTGCTCCACATTCACCCGGTAGAATCTCTCTGTCAGGCGGGGAATGTGTTCGCGCTCAATGCCGTGGCCGTAGTCCCGCACGGTCATGACAATGCTGCCGGCCACCGCATCCTGCTGTTCCCTGGCTTCCTCTCCGGTATCGCCGCCATGTGGCCGGTCCCGGCGCAGGGATACATCAACCCGGCCACCGGAGCCCCCATATTTAAAGGCATTGGCGAGCAGGTTCTGACATACCTGCACCAACTCATCCCGGTCACCCAGGGGCTGGGGCAAATCATCTTCCACATCCAGGCTGATGGTTACGCCTTCTTTTTCAGCGAGCGGCGACAGCATATCCACGGTGTCGCGGATGATCGCAGCCATATCCACGCGGCTGTTCGGGCGCACATGCTCGTTCAACTCGATGCGGCTCAAAGACAGCAGGTCGTTGATCAAACGGCCCATCCGCTCGGCCTGCTCCTGCATGATGCCCAGAAACTTGTCGCGTGCTTCCGGATCATCACGGGCCGGCCCCTGAAGGGTTTCAACGAAACCGGACATTGACGCCAGCGGCGTGCGCAGTTCGTGGCTCGCATTTGCGACAAAGTCCGCGCGCATCTGCTCGGCGCGCTTCAGGGTCGTAAGGTCATGGAGAAGGATCAGCACGTTGCGCTGGCTCTCCCGGGCGGTGTCAGTGGCGGCAGCGATAACCGGTGCAATAAAGGCATGATAGTGCCGTTCGATCGGCACGGGCTGGGTGTATTCCACGACCTGAGCAGCTTCGCCGTCCACCACATGGGCCACTGCCTCGAGGACTTCCGGCACTCGCACGACGGTGGAGATATGCCGCCGCGCGGCGCCCTGCCCGACAATATTCATGGCGGCCCGGTTGTGGAGAATGATGCGGCCGGACCGGTCCAGCAGAATGATCGGGTCAGGCAGCCGCTCGATGATGGCCACGCCGGTTTCCGGTGTCAGGGGAAACTGAGCGCGTTGCGCAACCGGCTGCGACAACGGCCGCTCTGCGCGCCGGACCGTCTCGCTCGCATTAGGGGCAAATTTCAGCCATGCGGCTGCCAGCCCTGCAACCCCTGCCGCCATCAGCACGGCTGTGTCCATCGACATCGCTTCGATGAAACCGGCGAACAGGATGCAGGCGATTGCGCCGCCAGCCACCACGGCGACGTCAAGCGTGCGCAGATTTATCAGATCATCCGAGGCAGCCGGACGCAGACCGCGCCGCATTGGGTCATTGGAATCCGTCAGATCGTTGCGTTCGTCGGCCATGCAGTCTCCAGAAGGATGGCAGGCTCCAAAAGCAATGCGGGGGCAGGGTCAGGTGCCAAAGTCCCAGCTACCACCCGCCTTGTAATGTTTGAAGACGTTTTTGGCGATGAGTATTCTGTGCACCTCGTCAGGCCCGTCGGCCAGCCGCAATGTCCGGGCACCGGTATACATGCCCGCCAGGGGCGTATCGCCTGATACACCAAGGGCCCCGTGCACCTGAATGGCCCGGTCCACCACCCGCTCGAAAGCAGCAGGCACAAAGACCTTGATGGCCGAGATGTCAGTGCGGGCATCGCCGCCTTCGTCCATCACGCGGGCGCAGTTGATGGTCATCAGGCGGGCGGCCTGAATGTCCATGTAGCTGTCGGCAATGAAGCCCTGAACGAACTGCTTTGTTTCAAGCGTACCACCATGCACTTCACGGCTCATGGCCCGGGTCACCATCATGTCAAAGGCCCGCCACATGGCGCCGATGGAGTTCATGCAGTGGAAGACGCGGCCGGCGCCCAGACGATCCTGCGCGGCTGCATGGCCGGAGCCGACGCGGCCCAACGCGTTCTCAACAGGCACCCGAACATCCGTATACGTTATTTCGCAATGGTCGCCATGGGTGTGGCCCCAGACGGGTACCGAGCGGACAATCTCAAGGCCCGGTGAGTCCATGGGCACGATGATCTGCACCATGGTGTCGTTCGGCTTGCCGGGTTCCGGCGTTTCGCGCTCTGTGCGACACATGACGATTGCAAAGTCGGCCCGGCGCGCATTGGACGTGTACCATTTGTGGCCGTTGATGACCCACTCATCCCCTTCGCGCACGGCGCGGGTCTGGATGGAGCGCGGATCGGAACCTGCATTGTCCGGCTCGGTCATGGAAAAGCAGCTTTCCATTTCGCCGGAGATCAGTGGCTCGAGCCATTTTTTCTTCTGTTCTTCGGTGCCGTATTTCAGCAGCACTTTCTGATTGCCGGAGTTGGGCGCGACAACACCGAACAGCCGTGCCGAGAAGGGTGACCAGGCCATCACCTCGTTCATGTAGGCATGGGCCAGAAAGCCGACGCCCATGCCGCCATACTCGACCGGCAGATGGGGCGCCCACAGACCCTGTTCCTTTACGTGTTCCCTGATGTCGGCGCGGACGGGCTCTGCAGCCTTGCCGCCCTTGAAGAGTTCAGGCTCCGCGGGAATGATCTTGTCATTGACGATTTTTGCCGTCCGCAGACGGATGTCGTTCACCTCTTCCGGCAGGCCGGGAATCGGGGCGATTTCCATGGTTTCCTCATCTGGTTTCGCTAAGCGATTATGTTTATCGCACCCAGACTAGCGGAAATCGGTGATGACATGGCAATGAGCGCATCATCGACATCTTTGAGGGCGCGCAGTCCCTGGTTGAGTTCGCGCGCTTCAGAATCATTGTCAGTCTCGTCAGCGCCCCGCTCGATGAGACTTTCGAGCTGGCGTTTCAGCTTCTTTATGTCATCTGCAAATTCGCGTTCGCCCTGCCCTTCAGCGCTCTGCTGTTGGCGCTCTGCATAGAGGTTCTGGAAGGCTTCTGCCCGCGCGCGATCAGGATGTGTGTCTTCGCGAGCAGCGGCAGCATCCTTGTCATCGCCCTCCTGCGATGGCTCCGTCACTTTGGCCGTGTCATCGGCACCCTTGCCGTCAGCGCTCCCCGCCTCTTGCGTCTGTGATGCATCCGGACCGGCTGTATCTCCTTCACCTGTGGCGCTGCCTGTCGGTACGGCCGTCACACCGGACGCGGCAGCAGGTGACGCATCGGACCCGCCGGATTCAGCGCCGGTACCGGCAGCTGCATCAGCAGAGGGAGCAGCACTGGTTCCAGACAGGGCGCCCGTATCACCTCCAGCGCTGGCATATTCGCGGACTGCCGACGCAAGCTCGCGGCTCAACCGCGCTGCCTGGCGGGCGGCAGCCTCCGGATCAATGTTTGCCAGCATCCGCAGCGCCTCGAGCTGCTTCTTGATCTGCTCGATCTTTTCGCGCGCGCGGGCCTTGCGGGCTTCTGCCGGGTCGCTCTGGCGCTTGAGTGTCTCGAGCTGAAGCTGCGTTTCCTTGTTTTGGGCGCGCTTTTCCTCAAGCGCTTCAGTGTTCGTTGCACCGGCTTTCTTCAACGTCGCGATCAACCTCTCCGACACATCATCCGGTTTGCTGTTGTTGCGCGCCTGAAAGAGGTCGATGGACGAGCGGGGCTGAAAAACGCCGGCACCCTTGGAAGAGAATATGTTAGCCATGACATGCACCCGCCTTGGAAATACGCCGGTTCTCAAACCACACCTCGATGGTTTTTGAACCCTCAACAACTGATCCGACTATGGCGGGGAGGGGTTAACGCATACTCAACCACAGGGTGGTTCGACGTTGTATCAGCCGCCGCGTTGCGTCCTCCGGGGCACTGTGCTTATGTCCCGCATCCAAGAAACTGACAAAAAGTCACAACAGGGCCGGAGACGCATGTCATGACGCAGATTGCAGGCAAAACCATTTTCATCACCGGCTGTGCGTCAGGAATCGGCCGCGGGCTTGTGAAACATGCCATCCAGCATGGGGCCAAGCGGGTGATTGCCACGGATGTGGATTCCGCCAGCCTGGGCAAGACCGCTGAAGAGGCTTCAAAGCTGGGGTCCGGTGACATTGAAACGCACATTCTGGACGTGTCGGACAAGGATGCGGTCTACGCCCTGGCAGACAGCATTCAGGCGGATCACGGCGGTGCAGACATTGTGATCAACAATGCGGGCGTAGCCCTGTTCGCTGAAGTGAACGAGATGACCTATCAGGACTTTGAGTGGGTGATGGATATCGACTTCTGGGGCATGGTGTATGGCACCAAGGCATTTTTGCCGAAGATGATTGAGCGTGGCTCCGGGCATATCGTCAATGTCTCGTCGATCTTCGGGATGATTGCGGTACCGGGCAACTCTGCCTATCACGCAGCCAAGTTCGCCATTCGCGGCTTTACCGAAAGCCTGCGGACCGAAATGGTGCGGAATGAAACAGGCGTGGAGATTTCCAGCGTGCATCCCGGCGGCATCAAGACCAATGTGGCGCGCAATGCCCGGATGGCGCAGAACGAAGAGCTGCTGGCGCGTCGGGACGAGATCAACAAAGGATTTGATGAGATGGCCCGCACGACGCCAGAAGAGGCTGCTCGGGTGATCTTCACCGGCATTGAGAAGAACAATCCGCGCATCCTGATTGGCGGTGATGCCCGCTTCATGGACCGGATTCAGCGCCTGATGCCGATCAAGTATCAAAAGGTGCTGGGCCGTATGTTCCGCGACCGGGACGAAGACGCCGCCTAGCACTCAGAATTGGCAGGCGGAGCAATTGGGCGGTATAACCCCGCCCATGACGCACAGCACCAACAAGTCCAAGACGGACAGAAAGCAGAAGCCGGAGCCGCTTGTTCTCCCCGCCGGAGACAAGCTTCTGCTGCATTCATGCTGCGCGCCGTGCTCTGGTGACGTGATGAACGAGATTGAGCGCTCGGGCATTGAGTACACGATCCTGTTCTACAACCCGAACATTCATCCGCGTAAGGAATATGACCTCCGCAAGGAAGAAAACATGCGCTACGCGGAAAAGCTCGGCGTGCCGTTCATTGACCTTGATTACGACAAGGACAACTGGTTCGAGCGTATTCGCGGGTTTGAAAACGAACCGGAACGCGGCCACCGCTGCACGCTGTGTTTCGACATGCGGTTCGAGCGCACGGCGCTCTATGCTCATGAGCACGGCTTCAGCACCATCTGCTCCACGCTGGGCACATCGCGCTGGAAAGACTTCAACCAGATCAACGGTTCCGGTGAGCGCGCGGCGTCGCGGTATCCCGGCATGGCCTACTGGACGCATAACTGGCGCAAGGGCGGCGGCAGCCAGCGGATGCTGGAAGTGTCCAAGGAAGAAGAATTCTACCAGCAGGAGTATTGCGGCTGCGTCTACTCCCTGCGCGATACCAACAAGCACCGCATGGACCAGGGCCGTCCTCCGATCCGCCACGGCATAAAATACTACGGCAAGCCTGAGACGGATTATGAGGCGCAGGCGATGGCTGCCAAGGAAGCCGAAAAGACCGACGGCACCTAGGCGACAGCTTCTACGCGGCTCAGTTCCTTGTTCAGCGCCTTGCGCGCCTTCTTTTCAAAGTCGGCATCAAGCCACGGGCTGAACAGGTCGAACATCTGGATGGCGCCGCGGGCCATGTCATCGCGCACAAGTTCACTTTCGGCTTTTTCCACCTTGCGGAAACTGATCCAGGCGCTCCACAGCAGCCAGGTGTTGAGGGCGATCGACTTTCGCAGGCGGGTAGCTTCACCCCGTGACTTGGGCAGCAGGGCTGTGCCTTGCTTCTCCAGCACCACAACGATGGCTTCCAATGCCGCCAGGCTCCACGCCTGAAACGTCTTGTACTTTGCCGATAGCTCTTCATCGGCCGTCAGAAGGTCTGTCTGGCTCGCAAAGAAGAAGCGGTAGGCCCAGGCGATCTCCATGGCGTTGAGATAAAACGCGGCAAACCGCTCCGGCGAGATCTGATCGATATCCCTTACAAGGCTGTCGCGGAAGGCTGTTTCAAAACGTTCGTAAATCTCCGCCACGATCTCTTCGCGGCTCTTGAAGTGATAGTAGAGATTGCCCGGGCTGATGCTCAGGGCCTCGGCGATCCGCGTTGTTCCGGTCGCTGATGTGCCTTCGCGGTTCATCAGCTGACGCGCGCCCTCAATTATTTTTTCCCGGTTTCCAGCCATTTACGCATTCCTACTGACGCCGAACTTGACTCGCGGTCCGTTTTAGAGGAAAACCTCTAAATTAGATGAATTACTCTAATTGTCGCCGCTCACAGAAACCGGCGCAAGGGGAAGGAACGGGAAATGGACAAGATCGTGAAAGACGAAACGTCACATGACGCCAGGTCCAAGGGTCGTATCGTTCAAGGTCGTATTCGGGGCGTGCGCAAACTGACATTCAGCTTTCCCATTGAGCAGGGGGCTCACTGGAACAAGAAGCGGCCGGAGTTCAGCCAGATCGTAAATGCCGCATCCCTGGCCATGCCGTATCTTGAGCCTTACCTGATCCGCACCATGGCGAAGGCGCGCCCGCTGGTTGATGACCCTGCCCTCGTCAAGGAACTCAACGGCTATGTTGCGCAGGAAACAACCCACTATCGCCAGCACAAGATGTTCAACGACACTGTGGCTGCCTGCGGTTATGAGAGCGTTGCGCCATTTGAGGAAGTGCTGAAGCGCGACTATGAGAGCTTCGGCGAGAAGCGCTCCCTCAAGTTCAACATGGCGTATGCGGAAGGCTTCGAGTCCATGGCGCTGGCCATCGGCCACATGCTGGTGGAAGACCGCGAACATCTGTTCGGGGACGCTGACCCTGGGGTGTCGTCGCTAGTGCTGTGGCACTTCGTGGAAGAGATCGAGCACAAGGAAGCCACGTTCGACGTGTTCCATGCCATTGGCGGCGGGTATTTCTGGCGCATCTACGGGCTGCTGTTCGCCACAACGCACATCATGTTCCGCATCGGCCAGGGATACCGGGCGCTCCTCAGGGAGGACGGGCTGTGGCGCAATTGGCGGTCCCGCTGGCAACTGGCCAAGGATCTGGGCCGCATCTTCCGCATCCTGACACCAAAAATGCTTCGGATACTGAAGCCCAGCTACCACCCCAGCAAAGTGGCCGACCCGGACTGGGTAAAGGCCTGGTGGGCGCTTTATGGCGCGCATCCGGTGACCATGGGCGAACAGCTGGGCAAGCTCGACACAACACGGCTTGAAGAAAGCGAGCCGGCCCTCGTGGCGGCATAGAAAGCGCAAAACTCAAAGGGGAGATTGGGAAATGGCTGATACAACGTATACGGAAAGTGTTGAGCGCAGCGTCATGACGGAACGCAGACGCGCACTCCTGTTCTTCAACGGCTTCGGGCTCTTCGCCGTGGCCTGTCTGTTCGGCTGGGTGTGGTTCTTCCACCTGCTGGGCGAAATCGTGCTGTGGCCGCTGCCGATCCAGATTGAGGTGGATATTCCCGGTGACTCCCGCGCCTTCCGCATGGGGCACATGGAAGCCATCACTCAGGGGCTGATGCTGATGGGGCTGGCCTTCGGGGGCCGCTATCTGCTGCTGACAGACAGGATGCAGACGGTGCTGCTCTGGTCGTCTCTCGTGACCGCCTGGCTGTTCACCCTGCCGGCCATGGCCAATACTTTCTTTGGTACGCGCGGCCTGGCCTTTGGCGGCGGCCCCTTCAAGCAGAGCCTCGCCAATGATGTGATCTATCTGTTTGGCTGGCCGCCTGTCATGGCCGTGCACATCATGCTCGCAGTGATCGCCATTGGGGCGCTGGCCTATCTCAAGCAGACAAAGACTACCTGAGCGTCAGGACGCAGTCATCTCACGCAGCACTTTCTCAGTCGTTTCATCGGCCGGCAGGAATGTCTCGATCGAGAGTTCCGCCAGGCCGATGTCGGCGGCTGTTCCAAGGCTGCCGATGATCGACGTGAACCGCAGGTCAACGTCCCCCAACCGCATGTGAAGCGGAATGATCAGCGGTACCGCATTGGTCGTGCGGCGCGGCGGTTTCCAGCCCTTGGGCAACATCTCCATCATCATTTTCAGTACCGTGTCATCGCCCGCATGATCCGCTTCGCGGCGCACGCGCTTGAGCACATCGGACACAACTTCGTCCCAGTTGACGATGGCATCGCGCATGGGGCCGGGCTGGAGCATGAGCTCGAACATGGTCTTGTTGGCGCCATCATCCCCCGCCAGGCTCATCAGCAGACCACCGCCGGCATTGGTCATCAGCACCCGCCAGTGCCGGTCCAGCACCAGGGCCGGAAACGGTTCGGTGCTTTTGAGCACGGTTTCGAGGACCTGGCGGATATAGCTTGCGTCCGGTGCTTCCAGTGCCGTCTCTCGATAGGCCGGCGCGAAGCCTGCGGCCAGCAGCATCGGGTTACGGGCGCGCAGGGGAATGTCGAGGGCATCTGCCAGCGTATCCACCATCTGGCGGCTGGGCTTGGCGCGGCCTGACTCCAGGAACGAAACGTGGCGGGACGACACATCCCCGCGCACACTCAGCTGTAACTGGCTCAGCCCCCTGATCCGCCGCCACAGGCGCAGATGATCGCCGAAAGTCTCGGGTTCGGTTCCTTCAAGCGTGGCCGGATTTGCAAGCACATCGTTCATTCTGGTCTCCCGGGGCGGTCAAGACGGCAGTCTGGGCGGCATAAGTATGGCTCTCATATTAGGAGGCCGCCTCCAGCATACACTTACCTGTCAGGTAAGGCGGATAATGCCGGGCCAGCCGGGTCCACAGGGTGCCATTCGTCAGACAAAGGAGCAGTTTCGTGCTGAAAACGCCCACTCCATGTAGCATTCCCGCCTTTAAAACTGCACGTGTTCCGGCCAGTATGGCGCCAACTGCTTCGTGCTATCGGGGATTTAAATGAGCTGGCAACCTTCTCAGGATGCAGACTGTGACAACGAGACAGCCTGCGCGCCTGTGCGTGCGGTGATCACGCCCAAGCCAAAGGACATTGGTGGCTTTGAAGTGCGGCGGGTACTGCCTGCCATTGAAGCCCGCTCCATCGGCCCTTTCGTCTTCTTCGACCACATGGGCCCGGCCGTGATGCCTGCGGGCCAGGGCATTGATGTGCGGCCACACCCGCATATCGGGCTGTCCACGCTGACCTGGCTGTTTGACGGGTCACTGATGCATCGCGACAGCATTGGTGCTGTTCAGGAAATCAGGCCGGGCGAAGTCAACTGGATGACGGCCGGGTCCGGCATTGTGCACTCCGAGCGGTCACCGGATCATTTCCGGGACAGCGACGCGCGCATTGAAGGCATCCAGACATGGCATGCGCTACCGGCGGATGATGAGGAAATTGACCCCAGCTTTGAGCACTACGGGACCGAAGATATCCCCGTGGTGGATCATGGCGGCGTTCGCATTGCGCTGATTGCCGGCGGGGCCTTCGGTATGGTGTCGCCGATGAAGGTCTATTCAGAAACACTGTATGCGGATGTTCGCATGCAGGCGGGCACGCAGTTCGGCATGCCGGCGGGTGCCCAGGAGCGGGCGGTCTACATCGTTGACGGTGAAATCGAGATCGCCGGCGAGACGTTTGGCAGCATGCAGATGCTGGTCCTGGAAGAATATGTGACCCCGGCCATAACTTCGCCACAGGGCGCCCATCTCATGGTCATTGGCGGCGCTCCGATTGGTCCTCGCAAACTCTGGTGGAACCTTGTGTCCACCCGGCCTGAACGTATCGAACAGGCGAAAGAGGACTGGAAAGAGGGCCGTTTTGCCAAGGTGCCCGGCGAAGATGAATTCATTCCGCTTCCGGAGAAATAAAATGACACTCGCCCGCATCTTCAGCGCTCTTTCTGTTGTCGCGATGACTGCCTTTGCAGCCGTGCCTGCCTCCGCGCAGGACTTCAATTCAGCGCCCGTGCCTGACAGCATCACCACCAAATATGGTGAGACGCGCGCCTATTTCCGGGACTGGCTGGCAGTCTGTACGCCGGGCGAGGATGAGTGCCGCGCCGTTGCCTATGCGGGTAAGGTCGGCCATGTGGGCGACTATCAGTTCTACGTACGCTCGGGCCTCGTGGGTCTTGATTACGAGATGCAGTTCGTCCCGGTGGCGGTGATGGCCGACACGTCAAGACCGATGGAAATCAGTGTTGATGATGAAACGCTTGGCAGCTTCGAGTTTGGGGCTGACGACGGCTACTACCGCAACGGCAATGTGGTGAATGAGTTCACCTTCGGCCAATCCCGCAGCAATCTCGACATGCTGCCGGCAATGAAGGCGGGCTCAACCATGGTCGTGCGCTTTACGGATGAGCACGGTGAGACGGGGAACGTGCAGTTCTCCCTTTTCGGCCTTACCAATGCTCTGCGCTGGATGGATGCCTACAGACAGAGCGAGTAGCTCACCGCGACTTCCGAAGCGTTAGCGCGGCGAGCCCCAGCACCATGACGGACAGGGCCACTGACAGGATGGCGTTGCCGTTCCATCCGGCCAGATCATAGGCAATGGTGCCCGCCCAGCTGAAGATGCCACCACCGGCAAACATGATGACGATGTAGACCGTCATCAACCGTGTGCGGATCTGCGGATCAAGGCTGAGGAAGGTCATGCGACCGGCCACATCAATCGCCGGGCCGACGAGATTCATCAGGATGATCGGGATCATCAACAGCCAGATGCTGTGACCAAAGAAGGGCAAAGTCACCACGGCGATGAGTTGCCCTATCGCCAGAATGAACCGTGCCCTGGTGGCACCCACACGATCCGCCCAAGCCCCCAGACGGGCAGTGGTGACAAGACTGATGGCGGAGAAGATCGCCAGATAGCCCACCACATCGACGCCATAGCCCATCTGTGGGCTGGTCAGATGAAGGCCGAGCCCCATCCACACCGCCAGGAAGATGCCGAAGCTCAGCGCCTGGATAATGCCGGACAGAAGGACTTCCGGGTGGCGGCCGATGATCGGAAAGATCGACAGGATCAACTGGCCATAGCTCTCGCCTGCAGAACCGGAGCTCGATGCATCGGCACTGCGCGGCTCCATGATGAGCGGGAGCAGAATGGATACGAGCAGCATCAGGATGGCCGCTGCATAATAGACAGAGCGCCAGCCGAACTGTTCCGCCAGAACACCCCCTCCGGCACGGGCAATCAGAATGCCGGCAATGATCCCGGTCGTGAGAATGGCGGTGGCGTGTCCCAGCTCACCGGGTGCCACCCGCCGGGATACGTAGGCGGGCAGCAGATAGGGCGCGATGGTGAAGAAGCCCAGCAGTGTCGACCCGGCGACGAACAACTCGAAGTCATGGGCGAACGCCATGCCGGTGATTGCGAGGAACTGCGCCGCAACGAAGATCGACGTCAGACGCCGGTTGCTGAACCGGTCCCCCAGCGGCAGCAGAAAGAAAATGCCAAGGGCCAGGGCCATCTGGTTGAAGGCGGGCACAGCACCAATGACGGACGCGCTGACATCGAAGCTTTCCGCCACCACCGCGATGATCGGGTGGACGTAGTAGGCATTGGCCGTCACCACCGCACTCGCAACCGCAAGCAGGTACAGTTGTGATCGTGTCAGGGTCGGGCGATGCTGGCTGTCGTCCGGCGTCATTGGATCTCCGCTTGCGGGATTGAGGGCAATGGGTGCAGGAGGACATTTCGCCTGTGCCGCCTCACCCTTCAATACCAGACCCAAGGTCGAATCTGGTACCCCGGACGGCGGCATGTGCTTATCTGCATTCCGCGCGGGATCAAACTGGAGACAGTCTCTATGCTAAAATACACTTTCGCCGCCATTGCCGCGATTGCAGCAGTTCTCATTGGAGTTTTCTGGATGGTGTATGCCCCCTTGCCTGACAGTCCGGCGCGACCGGCAATTGGACATGCCTATAAAACGGACCGTGACGGGCGCGCGATTGAGTATTTCGTGAATGGCGAAGGGCCTGTCGTCGTTCTGATGGCAAGCCTCGGACGCGAAGTGAGTGACTTCAACGAACTTGTTGCAGCGCTGGTGGAGGCTGGTTACCGGACCATTGCCATCGAAGCGCCGGGGATTGGCGGATCAGCCCTACCGGAAGGCGGCATGAGCCTGCGCGACCTTGCCGGAGACATCGAGACTGTTCTGGACAAGGAGACTGTCAGCGCGCCGGTGGTGGTGGTTGGGCATGCCTTCGGCAACCGGGTGGTGCGGGCTTTCGCCCATGATCACCCGGCACGCGTTAAAGCCGCCATCCTGATCGCCGCCGGCGGACAGAAGCCTGTACCGACGGACGCAGCCAAAGCTCTAAGAGCTGCGTTTGATCCCACAATCCCTGCAACGCAACGTGAAGAGAACATCCGCTTTGCGTTTTTTGCCGGAGACAATCCCATTCCGGACTACTGGAAGGTCGGCTGGTACCGGCACACGGCAACGCTGCAGGGCCAGTCCTGGCAACAGATGGGCGACGAGCCGTGGCAGGCTGCAGGCGGCGTGCCCCTTCTGGTGGTGCAGGCTGATCGGGATACGATTGCGCCCAAGGAGGACACCGCCGATGTCCTGGCTGAAGAGTTCGCCGGACGTGTCGAGGTTGTTCTCGTAGACAATGCAGGACACGCCCTGCTGCCGGAGCAGCCGGATGCGATTGCGCAGGCCGTGTTGGGGTATCTCAGCCGCCTGAACTGAGCCCCCTACTCCGCTACGTATTGCGGCCAGTTGCTCTTGATGTAGTCCACGAAGGTGTCGGAGATGCCTTCACCGTTCAGGTACGCGCGGGTGGCAGGCAATGACGCGGGCGTGAACGCGCGGTCCGCTTCGTAGCGTGTGGGGAAGTCGTGGTTCCACATGCCGGCGCGGCCGAGCATGGCATAGTCGTATCCAGCGGCCATGACCTTTTCTGCGCCTGCCGGGGTTTCCAGTGCCCCAGCT